>Ga0156025_1076_pt1 | contig 1011 bp, 2 predicted proteins | sample RifCSPlowO2_02_FD_107679 | JGI IMG/M metagenome (GOLD analysis project Ga0156025, IMG submission 107679) | Nitrospinae bacterium RIFCSPLOWO2_02_FULL_39_110 | reverse complement strand
AATGACTTTTTTGAACGACTTTTTCCGGTGGATTATAAAAACTTTTCCTTACACCGCAATTTTCTTTTGTTCCATAGTGTAATAATTTCAAATAAATAGAGCAAAAGAAAAATTAACGGAAGTGAAAAAAATGTCATCTTTCAGTATGAATTAAGCAATGGAACAATTGTTTTATTGCTTCATTGTTTCATTGCTCATCTTTTCTATTACACCTGTCAAAATCTTGCCAAACTTATCTATGTTTTTTTCTGATTCTTTAACCACATCTTCATGCCTTGCTACACCCCCTGCCATATTTGCAATAAAAGATACTCCAAAGACCCTCATATTAAGTGCCCTCGCCATAATCACCTCCGGGATTGTGGACATACATACAGCATCTGCACCCAATCTCCTCAACATTTCAATTTCTGCCTGTGTCTCATAAACAGGTCCTGTTATAGCAGCAAGAACACCACTCTTTACCTTTATACCTGATTCTATTGCAGTATTCTTTGCCAGTTCTATATATCCCTTATCATAGGCATCTTTCATAACTACAAAGGGTTCAAATTCATCATCCGTTATTCCAAAGAGCGGATTAACACCCATCATATTTATATGGTCTTTTATGAGCATAATGTCACCTGTATTAAAATCCGGATTTATACCACCTGCTGCATTGGTTACAAAAATGGATTTTATGCCGAGCCGATGTATGACCATCACCGGAAAGGTAATATCCGGCATTGAGTAACCCTCATAGTAATGAATCCTCCCCTCCATTATGACAACCTTAAGCCCTTTAATCTCACCCATTGAGAGCCTGCCTTTATGCCCTTTTACAGATGCCCTGATGAAATATGGTATTCTGTCATAAGATATATATTCTCCATTCTTTATATTTTCGGCAAAACTTCCAAGACCCGACCCAAGAATTATTCCAATAGAAGGTGTCAGGCTTATATTTTTCTTTATAAATTCTTCTGCCGCCTTTGCTTTGTCAGAAAATCTCATGCTAAAATTTTAATC
>Ga0156025_1080_pt1 | contig 2685 bp, 3 predicted proteins | sample RifCSPlowO2_02_FD_107679 | JGI IMG/M metagenome (GOLD analysis project Ga0156025, IMG submission 107679) | Nitrospinae bacterium RIFCSPLOWO2_02_FULL_39_110 | reverse complement strand
GGTAATGCATATTCATCCGAATTGAAACAGCCCAGAGAAGGAGACATATATCAAACATCACGAAGAGAGTTTGTTATTAAGATATTATCATCCCGTAGCATCTGACGAAGGCTATCTGGATATTGTTAAGATATTACTTGCTGACGGTGCAGATGTAAATAAGAAAGATAATGATGGAAGCACGGCTTTAATAGAAGCAGTAGGGAAAGGTCACATTGATATAGTTAAGGTGCTCCTTGCCGCAGGTGCTGACCCTGATGCGGAAAATGATAATGGGGTTACGGCTCTATGGATGGCGTCATCAAACGGGCTCGCAGAAGTTTCAGAACTTTTGTTGCCCCTGACCAGGAATAGCGTAATCTGACGAGATATGTTTGGTCAGTAAAATTTATAAAAAGATAAAATCCCAGAGTGTTCATTGTAATTTGATATTTACATCTTTTAGAGAAACCATGTCTTCATCAGGATAGAGGACAAAACCCTCTATATTCTTCTTCATGACTGCTACATTCACAGAATGCCAGAGGTTTATATACGGGAGTTCATCAGAGATTGTCTTCTGGATTTTGCTGTATATCTCTTTTCTCTTTTCCTGTTGTAAAGTTACTCTCCCCTGTTCTAATAGATTATCTATTTCAGGATTTGAATACCTGACCCTGTTTGCTCCATCAGGGGGGAAACTTGACGAATGAAACATATAATGGAAAATATCAGGGTCAGATATGCCGACCCATGTTAGAGAAAATGCCTGAAAATTTCCTGATTTTATATCTGAGAAAAATGTCCCCCATTCATAAGTCCTTATCTCCATCTCAATACCTATCTTTCTTAGTTGCTCCTGAAACACCTCTGCAATTCTCTTTCTGAGTTCATTCTGGGAGGTTTTAAAGGTAAGCTTGAATCTCATGCCTTTCTCTTTAGAAACAAGGTATCCAGCCTCATCCAATAATTTTTTTGAGAGTTCAGGATTGTAGTCATAATTTTTTAAATCAGGTTCATAAGCCCAGTTATATTGTGTTAGTATCCCATCTGTCTTTTTTGCAAGCCCTTTTAATATGTATTTGCAAATTCCATCCCTGTCAATTGCATAGGCTATTGCCTGTCTTACCTTCAGGTTCTTTAAAATAGGGTCATTAAGATTAAATCCTATATATGAATAATTTGTCCCTGTCTTTTTTATAACCTTTAATTCTGGATTTTTTTCAAACCTTGGCAGTATGTCAGGCGTTATCGGATTCATAAATAACTGGACATCCCCCTTTTCAAGTTCAAGCACCCTTATTGTCTCATCTGGTATTATTTTGTAAATTACACCATTTATTTTTGGGCTTCCTTCAAAATGATTGCTATTGGCAGAGAGTATAACCCTTTCATCCTGTGTCCATTCCTTAAATATAAATGGACCTGTTCCAACTGGATGTCCGCTGAAATCACTCCCCCCTTCTTTTGCAATATGCTCAGGGATGATTCCAAGTGTCATGTTATCAAGGAATGGTGCAAAGGGTTCTTTAAGAATAAATATTACTGTATAGTCATCAGGTATCTTTATCTCCTTTATCCTGTCATACCCCCCTCTTTTTGGAGATTTAGCGGCAGGGTCAAGCATAGATTCATAAGTATATTTTACATCCTTTGAAGTTAGTTCAATTCCATCGTGAAATTTTATTCCCTTTTCAATATAGAACATATAAGTAACATCATTCTGCATCTCCCATCTTTCTGCAAGGTCAGAGATAAGTTCCATATTCTCATTCCTTCTTAAAAGACCATTGAATATCAGGCGGGTTATTTTAGATGATACTGCATCCATGGAAAAACGGGGGTCAAGATTTGTAGGGTTAGATTCAATTGCTATAATAAGTGTGTTATTATTTGTAAGTTGTTTCCTTGAACAACCAGATGGAAATAGTATTAACAGAAAAGTTATCAGATAAATCAGCTTCTCAAAAGATTGTTGGCAGGTAATTTTCAATTCCAGTCACCAATAATTAGAATAACCAAATATGTAATTGAATTCATTATATAGAAACCTCCCTTCTTGTCAACCTCCCAATCGGGGAAGATTATTCCTTGACAGTAGCAGAATATGTTGATATATATAAGCTTATAAGATTTAAAAACCTGCAATTTGTTTTATTCCAACCTGGTGATTGCCAGGTTTTTTTATTATAACAAAATTTTCAAAACAGGTATCTTACAGCCAGTGTCTTCTATTAATATGTCAGACTCTCATGGGGGTATATGGATTGATATTGAAGATATAGGTGATTCAGGGTTAGATATTGAATATATCAAGGACCCTTCATTTTTTGATTTTAAAGGTAAGGATTTTAAGATAGTTAAAGATGTAACCATAAAAGGAACTATTAACAGATTTGATAATGATATATATTTGAATGGAAGGGTTTCAACAACACTTGAATATATATGCAGCAGATGCCTTAATATTTTCACGGAAGAGATTGGCACCGAATTTTCAGCAGAGTATCTACCTGAAAGTGAAGGGATTACAAAAGAAGAGGTAGAGCTTATAGCGAGCGATTTGAATAGCTATTACTATAAAGGTGAAGGGATAGACATTCTCCCACCTATAATTGACCAGATATTGCTGTCTATATCACTAAAGCCCTTATGTAATGAAAATTGTAAGGGATTATGTCCTCATTGTGGACAGAATTTGAACAT
>Ga0156025_1116_pt1 | contig 4044 bp, 5 predicted proteins | sample RifCSPlowO2_02_FD_107679 | JGI IMG/M metagenome (GOLD analysis project Ga0156025, IMG submission 107679) | Nitrospinae bacterium RIFCSPLOWO2_02_FULL_39_110 | reverse complement strand
TTTTACAGGCTCTTTCGGATATTGACTATGAAGAACCAATTGCTGATAATCATAACCAATTGAATTTATTTCAATAATGTTGGGACAGTAGTGATATTTTTTATTGATTAAATCCATGTATTTTTTGTTTGTCATTAATTTCCCGGCGACCAATTTACAATATTCCCTTATCCTTTCTAAGTGGAGACCCGTCTCGGGGTCTCTATACTCTGCCAGCTTTGCAAATCCTATGATTGTGGCATCCTGTGTATCCTCTATCTCCCATGTCCTCTCTTTGACCTCCTGTTCAAGTCTTATGTTATATTCCTTAGCCTGATTATAAAGCCTATCTCTCTCCTCCGTAAGCCTCTTTCTCGTAATGTGGGCAGATATGCGGGCGAGTAATTCTTCTGGCTCAAATGGTTTTGAAATATAATCATTGGCGCCAATGGTCAATACCTTTTTTATTACACTTTTATCATAGACTGCTGTTAACACGATAATGGGGATTGAGTTGTATTCTTTATTGTCCCTTATTGCTTCGCAGGTCTGATATCCATCCATTACAGGCATATCTATATCCATCAGTATAAGGTCAGGTTTCCAATCGGCGGCAAACATTTCAAGGGCTTCTTTCCCATTGATTGCAGAAGCAGTCTCATACCCTTCAAGCCTTAAAACATTTTTTAATAATTCTCTTACATTTTCATTATCATCAACTATAAGAACGTTTTCTCTCATAGCATCAGCACCTTTTTTTAAAATCCCGCTAAAGCGAATTGGCGAGGATATCTCTCTTAAATCAACCTTCATAATCTGGTATAATATACCTGTCGGATATATCTTGCAAGCAGATTTATAAGCTATTACAATAGGGGCAATTGCAATAAAGGTTCAAACGGCTTGAACGGTTTTATAGAGGTGAGATATGTTTTATGGAATAGGTCTTACAGAATTAATAATCATACTATTCATTATTCTCCTTATATTCGGGATTGGGAAGTTGCCGGAAATTGGCAGCGGTGTGGGAAAGGCGATTAAGAATTTCAAAAAATCCCTAAAAGGTGAGGATGAGATAGATGTAACACCCAAGAAAGATGAGCAATGAGCAATGAGCAATAAGTTTTTACTCACTGCTTTGCACTCATTGCTCATTGCTTATTTTTATTTATGGTTAGTGTAGAAGATATTACAAAAGCTATACTCTCATACAATCCTGAGGCAAATGTAGATATAGTGTGGAATGCCTATAACTATTCTGCCAGAGTCCATAGAGGGCAGGTGAGGCTTTCAGGGGCACCATATCTTTCCCATCCCTTAGAAGTAGCCCACATACTTACAAAACTTAGAATGGATGAGTTCAGTGTAGCTGCCGGACTCTTGCACGATACTATTGAGGATACTATTTCCACTCCGGAAGAGATAAAGGAGTATTTCGGAGATGAGGTCCTTTCTCTGGTAGATGGAGTTACAAAAATCAGCAGGATTGAATTTGCCAGCAGTGAGGAACAGCAGGCTGAAAACTATCGGAAGATGATAGTGGCAATGGCAAAGGATATAAGGGTCGTTCTTATAAAATTGGCTGATAGACTTCACAATATGAGAACTTTGGAACATATGTCAAGGGATAGGCAGGAAAAGACCAGCCGTGAAACATTGGAGATTTATGCCCCTCTTGCCAACAGGCTCGGAATCGGATGGATGAAATTGGAGTTAGAGGATTCGGCATTCAAATACCTTCATCCTGATGAATATAATGAAATAAAAAACAGGGTAGCAGCAATATACGAAGAGAGGCAAAGGTTTATAAATGAGATAGCAGAAGTTATTGTGAAGGAATTGGACAAGGCAGAGGTAAAGGCACAGATAATGGGAAGGCCAAAACACTATTACAGTATTTATGAGAAAATGAAGGACCAGAATATCAGTTTTAATGAGGTATATGACTTGCTGGGGCTCAGGATTATTACAGATACTGTAAAGGATTGCTATTCAATTCTTGGCATCATCCACTCAATCTGGAAACCTATCCACGGAAAGATTAAAGATTATATAGCTATGCCAAAGGCAAATATGTATCAATCTCTGCATACAACAGTGATAAGCACCTCAGGGCAGAGGGTTGAATTCCAGATAAGGACAGAGGAGATGCACAGGATTTCAGAAGATGGTATTGCTGCGCACTGGAAGTATAAGGAGACGGGCAAAAAAGGTGAAAAGATTGCAAAAATTGATGAAAAATTTGCATGGCTCAGACATCTTTTAGAGTGGCAGCAAGAAATGAAAGACCCAAAGGAATTTTTAGAGACAATGAAGATAGACCTTTTTACTGATGAGGTATATGTATTTACACCGAAGGGTAAGGTCCTTGCATTTCCTAAGGGTGCTACACCAATAGACTTTGCCTATTATATTCATACCGATGTAGGGGATAGATGTGTTGGGGCAAAAATAAGTGGGAAGATAGTTCCCCTTAGATACCAGTTAAATAACGGGGATATTATTGAAATACTGACATCATCTACCCATAAACCGAACAGGGATTGGCTTAAGATTGTTAAAACCTCCCGTGCAAGGGCAAAGATAAGAAACTGGTTGAAGGCTGAAGATAAGGTGAGAAGCATAGCGCTCGGAAAAGAGATAATTGAAAAAGAGATACAGAAATATAATCTTGATTCCTCTGAAATACTGAAACCTGAGCTTATATCAGAGATTGCAAAAACGACAGGCTTTTCTAATACAGAGAATCTTTTTGCGGCAATAGGATACGGCAAATATCAGCTTCATCAACTTATGATAAAGCTGATTCCTCTGGAAAAGATTGAGGAAAGAAAGAGGAGAGAAGAATCAAGATTCAGAAGAATTCTCAGCCGTGTCACAAAGAAACCTGAGGTGGGAAGTGTTAAGATAAAGGGGTTGGAGGATATCCTGATAAAGTTTGCAAGGTGCTGCAACCCTGTGCCAGGAGATAGAATTGTGGGATTTATATCACAGGGGAAAGGGGTAACTGTTCATGCGGTAGATTGTCCTAATATCGTAGAACTCCGGCATGACAAAGATAGACAGATTAATGTTGAGTGGGCTTTAAAGGAGAAGACACTCCACAAGGTTAGAATTGTCATACATACAGTTGACAAGCCAGGGATACTGGCTGATGTCAGCGCTTCTATTGCATCCTGCGGGGTAAATATAAGTCAGGCAAATGTTGAAACTACTGATAAAAAAGAGGCATCCCTTGATTTGTCTATTGAGATAACTGACCTCGCCCATCTTCAGCATGTGATAAATTCAATAAAACAGCTAAAGGGAGTTTATAGGGTAGAGAGGGTGAAAGAGTATAGAAAGCTGAAGAGGACTGCGGCTGGAAAATAAATATAGTTCACCAGCCAAGTATGAGCTGGTGACTTTTGTATTCCTAAATTATACTATCTTTTTTACTCTGTCTGACCTTATGCATCTGGTGCAAACATTTAATCTTTTTGGACTCCCATCAATAATAACCCTGACCTTCTGAATATTCGGATTCCACCTACGTGCAGTTACATTATGGGCATGACTTATATTATTACCAAAGTGTGGTTCCTTCCCGCATATATCACATCGTCTTGACATTTTAAACCTCCCTATTGAAGTTATGATGTTAAAATGATACCATAATAACAAAATCAATACAAGCAGATTCAATATGAATATAACAAAAGAGATGTCTATAAATGATTGTTTAAAGATGTATCCCCAGACAAAAACGGTATTTACAAAATACAATATGGGTTGTCTTGGCTGTATGGGTGCAAATGCAGAGTCAATAGAAAAAGGTGCTATGATGCACGGACTTGAAATAAATGAGATATTGGATGAGCTTAACAAAATAATAGAAGAGCAAAAAAACTAATGAAACCACAGATTCACACAGATTTAAAAAGAAAAAAGTTTTTATCTGTGTTTATCCGTGTTGATCTGTGGTTGCTTTTATAATTTCCTTTGATACCTGAAAGTTTTGATGAAATAATCTTAAAAATTAAGAAGCCTGTTGAATTTGCATCAAAAAACTCCTTTGCAAATATT
>Ga0156025_1003_pt1 | contig 5650 bp, 6 predicted proteins | sample RifCSPlowO2_02_FD_107679 | JGI IMG/M metagenome (GOLD analysis project Ga0156025, IMG submission 107679) | Nitrospinae bacterium RIFCSPLOWO2_02_FULL_39_110 | reverse complement strand
TTATTTGGGGGAGTTTGAAAATAAAAAAGGGTGTCTGCATTTAAGCAGACACCCTTTTAAATCATAATCAGGTTAAAGTTTAATGAAGTATAATTAAGCTTTAATCCTTTTTCTGCCAAATACTCCTACACCAAGAAGTCCAGCGCCGAGGAGGAGTAAAGTTGCAGGCTCAGGAACTGCTGTGTTTACTATATCAGTGCTCATAACTGTAATTGGGCCACCAAGTGAAAGTAGATCAAATCCGATTGAAAAACCAAATAACTCAAAAGGAGTACCGGGAGCAATACCTAATGCACTCAAAAGTCCTGGATCTTTTGTATCTAATCCACTAGCGTAAATCCCTACACCAGGGATTAACGAAAAGCTTGTAAACGAACCCGACAGTAATGTTGTTGTCCCTACACTGAGAGTAGAGACACTACCAACTATCGTGAGCGAATTAAGCCCTCCTGCACTATCATAAACAAAGTTTAACAAGCCAGTGGTATCCCCAATATCCGGATCCATTGCGCCAGCCCCAAGCCCGTCAACATCGTAGGATCCATCCGCGGAAGTCCCAATTGTGACGAGGTTATCAATTAAAATATCCACTCCTGTTGTCGTTGTGCCTACTGTTGTTATCGTACCTCCCACACCAGCATTACCTGTGCTAAAATCTAAGATGGGCAGAGCATGAACGGGAACCGCATAAAGCATTATAGCCAACACTGCCATACAAGCTATAGACCTTACCATGAACCAGTTTCCCAATATTTTTGATATCTTCATAATTTTTACCTCCTTTTTTTCTTTAAAGTTTTTTAACTATGCTTTTGGACCTTCTTCCTATAAATCCGAGAACTGTTAAGCCAGAGCCAAGGAGTAATAGAGTACCTGGTTCTGGTACTGCTGTGTTTATTATGTCAGTGCTCAGAACTTTAATTGAGCCACCAAGTGGAAGTGGATCAAATCCGATTGAAAAACCAAATAACTCAAAAGGAGTACCGGGAGCAATACCTAATGCACTCAAAAGACCTGCATCTTTTATGTCTACTCCAGTAGCCATAATACCTATACCAGGAAAATAAGTTAAGCTTGTGAACGAACCCGACACCAATGTTGTTCCATCCGCTATACTAAGAGTAGGGATACCACCAACAATCTTGACCCAATTAGTTCCTCCCCCATCGTAAGCAAAGCTTAACAAGGCAGTAGAACCTGAGGCGCCAACCCCAGCCCCTGAAACGTCGTAGACTCCATCAGCAGTAGTCCCGACTGCAGTAAGTGTACCAATTAAAATACCCGTTCCTGTTATCGTCGGCCCTGGTGTTATTGTTCCTCCCATACCATCAATGCCTGTGCTGAAATCTATGATAGGCACAGCATGAACAGGAACAGCATAAAGCATTATAGCCAGCACTGCCATACAAGCTATAGACCTTACCATTAACCATTTTCCCAATATTTTTGATATCTTCATTTTTCTCCTTTTTTTCTTTAAAGTTTAATGCTTTTGCCTGATTATTGTTGCAACTGCCATGCCAGAATTATACAGCTTACCAAACCCATTGAAATATATGATTTTATCAGAAATACTCAATATGGATATTTTTCAATTTTATAAATTTGTAAAAAAAATGGACACTCAGGGCATTAATAAAGAAATCATATCTCAGGATTATACTAATACAACTCTTTGAAATAACTTGAGATTTGAACTAAAAGAAGGGTAAACTATTGCATGTAAAGAAAACTTACATATTTCTTAACAGGTCTTTCTTTAAAGATTAGTTTTTATTATTACAACTTCGTCTACTATGTCAAGCCAAAGTAGAAATGTTCTATTTTAATGGTTCTGTGAATAACGATTGTTTCATTTCTTCGTGATGATAACGGTTAGTACTCAGAAATGTGTAAGAGGCGGTTTTCCTATTGGATACACATTAAAGCCTATTTCATGGATTTTCCGATGGTCAAGGATGTTTCGTCCATCAAAGAGAAATGCGGGTTTTTCCATGTTCTCGTGAATTTTTTTATAGTCGAGTGTCTTAAATACTCCCCATTCTGTCACAATTGCGATGGCGTGCGCACCGTGTGCCGCCCTGTATGGGTCGATTTCAAACTCAACAAATTCACGAACGTCTCTTAGATCGTGTTCCGCATTTTGCAGCGCCCATGGATCGGTTATTATGACATGGGCGCGTTCTTCAACGAGTTTTCTGGCAACATAGATTGCAGGCGATTCGCGGGTGTCGCCTGTATTTGCTTTAAAGGCAAAGCCAAAAAGTGCAATTCGCTTATGCGCAATCGTATTGAACATTTCATGGAACATCTTCTGCACAAAACGTCCTTCCTGATACTCATTGATTTTAATGACGCTTTCCCAGTATTGAGCTACTTCGTGCAATCCGTAATATTCACAGATATAGACCAGATTGAGGATGTCTTTTTTGAAGCATGAGCCGCCAAATCCAACGCTTGCATTGAGGAATTTTGAGCCGATTCGTGAGTCCGTTCCAATTGCATAGGCAACCTTTGAAATATCAGCTTCGGTTTTTTCACAAAGGGCGGAGATGCTGTTGATGGATGAGATTCTCTGCGCAAGGAATGCGTTTGCCACAAGTTTTGAAAGTTCTGCGCTCCAGATGTCGCTGGTGATGATGCGATTTTTTGGAACCCAGTTGGCATAGATTTCAACTATTGCTTCCCTTGCCTTTCTTCCACGTTCTGTTTCCCTTGAACCAACGATAACACGGTCAGGATTCTCAAGGTCAGAGATAGCCGAACCCTCTGCCAGGAATTCCGGGTTTGACACAATGTCGAAGTTAATTCCCCTGCCGCTTGCGCTGAGTATGCATTCCATAGCCTCGGCAGTGCGAACGGGTAAAGTACTTTTCTCAACAATGATTTTGTCTGATTCTGACACGTGCAAAATGTTCCGTGCGGTTTTTTCCCAGAACTGCAAATCGGCAGTTCTACCAGCGCCAGCGCCGTAAGTCTTTATAGGTGTGTTTACTGAGACAAAGATAATATCGGCATTTTTGATATTTTCTTCGATATCAGTGGTGAAGAACAAGTTTTTCCCAAGAGTTTTTTTAACGACTTCCAGCAAGCCAGGTTCGTAAATAGGCAGATTATCCGTTTGCCATGCCTTGATCCTTTCGCCATTGATATCAGTTACGGTAACTTTATATTGAGGGCATTTGGCAGCGATCATTGCCATCGTGGGCCCGCCAACATAGCCAGCGCCGATACAGAGTATGTTTTTGATAAATTTTTTGTCAGACATATATTTCTTTAATTATAAATTTTTTAATAAAAATTATCCTATGCCCAGATAGGAGATTGCTTTTCATGGATAGAGTATAGACTTAAGAAGAAATGCTGTCAACTGAAACTTTTTGGATGTTAAAGTTCTGTAAAAATAGTCCCCTAAAGTCCAGATAAAAAATGAAATTTATATATGAAAAGAGATTAAAAGGGGGGGTTTAAAGAGGATTATGGTGAAATGGGAGATTCGGACATACAACGGCAATTCTCTTAACAGGTCTTTAGCTTCTTTCTCAATAAGCCCTTAATCTGATAATTGCAGTGTTTCTCTTAATTTATAATGAAGTTTCTGAACCTTCTTACGATCGCAAGTCCTGCCATGCCGCTACCGAGAAGGATAATCGTCATAGGCTCAGGCACCTGCTGGCTTGCGGCTGCAACATTCAGGACATGGAACTCAAAATTACCTGTATCATAGGAGTCGTCAGCACTTTGCCATAAACCGATCGGGATGGGAGTATCGCTATCATTCTCGAAGCCTCCGGCAAGCGTTGACCCATTCGCAAAGTTGTTATAGGGTGTTATGGAGACCTGATAACTGCCCGCATCCAATGTGACGGTATAATATGAGTCCCAATAACCGTAGTCATAGGAGATACTATTGGAGGATGTAGTGTCTTCAAGCTCCCCGTCATCCTGCTCGTAAATGAGATTGCCTGCGCTGCCCCATAGACCAAGTATGGGGTCAAATCCCCCGTCATCCCAAGAAGATGTAAAAAGGGTTACATCGCTTGAGCCGGCTGTGGTGAAGCTGAACATCATTACATCATTATGGTTTGAGATGGTGCCGCTGAAATCGAAGTCAAGAGCCTGAGCCGGCGCAGATATGAGCAGACCCACGCCTAATATTATAGGAGATAAATATCTTTTCATTCCATTCCATCCTTTTAAATATTGCCTTAATTGACAATAATTATAGATAGCAAGAGACATGCCAATTATAATGCAAGACACAACCCATTGATTCTATTAACTCTTTTTAATTACTCAAGAACCGGACTTATTGCCTGTGTAAAAAAGCTTTACAGCCATAATAGGCCGGCAGTCTCTATAATAAAATTTTTATAATATTATCAAATAGTTAAGAAATGTGGATGTTTATAAAATAAATTTACAATAGTGGATATCTTGATGGTAAAGGTGTTGTTGTATATGCTCATTTAACTATCCCTTTCTGGCCCTCTGGAAATAAACTTAAGGCCTGTTTCAACCTTCGTGCCTGACTCTTGTTTTTTTGTCCACACAGCCATTGCATTTGTGTGAATATCAATTTTTTCCACATTAATATCAATTATGTTTCCAACCAACAGGTGTTTCTTTTCATATGCATATGCTATCCTTGCACCACCTTTGGAAAAATCCATCAATGTCGCTGAACAATTTTCATTTCTAAAATGGAATACAAAATCTATTTCAGCAGGTATCCTTTCCTGCCATCTTTTTTCAGGTAATGCATGTCCGCAATAATTGCAAACGGGGAAACTTACCTCATCAGTTACATAAAAGACCTTATTACAATCAGGACATATTCTTATATCCATGTTATTTCTTATCCTAAATTTAAGTATAGGAATTTCAATCCTATACATGGATTACAAAGTCTCTTTAAATATATTGTGCAAATTATATACCACACACCCAACCTCTTGATTTTTCTTGTTATATAAAAATGGGGCAGTGATTAAGTATATGAAAGTGTAAAATTTTTCGTCATTTAAAAAGTGGAGATGGATAAGTTATAATAACACGAGTGTTAAATAACCTATTGTATCGTCTTAGACACTTCAGTTGAATAATCACTTTCATTTCCTATTTCATTATAAGCTGTTACAGTAAAATAATATGTTGTTTCTGCTGAAAGAGTTTTAACACCATATGTTGTAACATCTTTCCCAACCTCTATTGGTGTGGTGTAGCTGCCGGAGGATGTTCCGTAGTAAACCTTATATCCTGCTAAATCCTTTAGGTCTGTTCCATCTAAATTTTTTGTTGGTGCATCCCAGGTCAGGATTCCCAAAGTCGTGAAACTCCATGTCTTATCAGATGCCATTTTATTCCCTGCCACATCTTTAACACTTGTGGTGATGGTAGCAGTGTATGTGGTGCCGGAGGTTAAATTACTTGATGGTGTCCATGTAGCAGTTTTTGTATCGGTATCATAGGCTACTATGCCTGTAACTGTATTTGTCCCATCACTCAATGTAAATGTAGATGTTGTAATTGTGGCAGCATCCATCACCTCGCTGAAGGTTGCAGTTATTACAGTTATTGATATGCTTAAGGCTACACCTATTGTCGTATCTGCTGGGCTTGGACTTGTGGGCAAAACTTCAGGTGGTGT
>Ga0156025_1051_pt1 | contig 5775 bp, 3 predicted proteins | sample RifCSPlowO2_02_FD_107679 | JGI IMG/M metagenome (GOLD analysis project Ga0156025, IMG submission 107679) | Nitrospinae bacterium RIFCSPLOWO2_02_FULL_39_110 | reverse complement strand
AAATAGAGGGAAAAATCTGCGAAATATCTGGTCCGATGGTAGTGGCAAAGGGAATGAAGGGTGCAAAGATGTATGCCACTGCCCTGGTAGGTGAAGATGGTTTGATAGGGGAGATAATCAGGGTGGAGGGTGAGAGGGTGGCAATACAGGTTTATGAAGATACCACCGGTCTGCACCTCGGCGAAAAGATAGTAACTCATGGGAAACCGCTTACAGTAGAACTTGGTCCCGGTTTACTTGGAGGCATATTTGATGGGATACAAAGACCTCTTGCCGCCATGATGGAAAAGGGCGGGGATTTTATAAAGAGAGGCACTCACCTGAAGCCCCTTGACAGGGGGCAGAAGTGGAAATTTATCCCTGAAGTAAAGTCAGGGGAGAAGGTTGAAGGTGGAGATACGATTGGCACTGTTAAAGAGACATCGGAGATAATACACAAAATTTTAGTTCCTCAGGGTTCAGGCGGGGTGGTGGAAGACATAAGAGAGGGTGAATTTAAAGTTGAAGATGAAGTGGCTGTTATCAATGGAAAAAAGATAAATATGATTACTGAATGGAGTGTAAGAAAACCCCGTCCCTGTAAAAAGAAACTTCCACCTGATACCCCATTTGTAACAGGTCAACGGATATTTGATTTTTTGTTTCCTGTTGCGGAAGGGGGGACGGCAATTGTCCCCGGTGGATTCGGGACAGGAAAAACAGTTATAGAGCATACACTGGCAAAGTTCGCAAGGGCTGATATTATTGTATATGTTGGCTGTGGTGAGAGGGGTAACGAGATGACAGAAGTCCTTACAGATTTTCAAAATCTCTTAAATCCATTTACAGGTAACAAGCTTATGGGCAGGACAATCCTCATAATAAATACCTCAAACATGCCTGTTGCTGCAAGGGAGGCATCTATGTTCACAGGGATAACCATAGCTGAGTATTACCGCGATATGGGATACAGTGTTGCCCTTATGGCAGACTCTACCTCCCGATGGGGTGAGGCGTTGAGAGAGATATCATCAAGAATGGAGGAGATGCCGGGTGAAGAAGGGTATCCTCCCTATCTTGCAACCCGGCTTGGAAATTTTTATGAAAGGGCAGGGAGGGTTGTTTGTCTCGGCAGGGGGGAGAGGATTGGCTCTGTTACTGTTGTCAGTGCAGTTTCACCGCCGGGTGGTGATTTTTCAGAGCCTGTAACTCAGGCATCTCTCAGGGTGGCTGGAGCCCTCTGGTCTCTTGATACCGACCTTGCTTACAGGCGTCACTTTCCTGCCGTAAACTGGAGCAGGAGTTTTAGTTTATATACAAAGGTGCTTAGAGATTGGTTTTCCAAAAACATATCTCACGATATAAATTATATGAGGGAGAAACTCTTTATTTTGCTTCAGAGATTTGAGGAACTGAAAGATGTAGTGCAATTGGTAGGACTTGATGCACTTCAGGATAGAGACAGGATTACATTTGATGTGGCAGATATAATGATAGAGGGGTTTTTAAGGCAGAGTGTATTTCATGTGGCAGATGCCTTTTGTTCTCTTGAAAAGCAGTACTGGATGTTGTGCTGTATCTTTAAATATTACGATGAGGCACTGAAGTCAATTGAAAAGGGGATATATCTTGAAAGGATACTGGATAATCCCTGCAGAACAAAGCTATTAAAGATGGTAAATTTCAGGAATGAGGAAATAGAGAAAGAGGGAAAAATTTTAATGGAAGAGATTGAGAAGGTATGGACCTCATAGAGAGAGAACTTCAATCAATAAGCTGTATATCCGGACCTCTCATATTTCTTGAAGGGGCAAAAAAAATCTCTATGGGTGAGATGGTCAGGATAATTCTTCCTTCAGGAGAAGAAAAGAGGGGACAGGTTTTAAAAATTGCTGAAGCCCATACAGTAATCCAGGTTCTGGAGGGAACATTGGATATAGATGCTTTCAGGACGAAAGTCAGGTTGAGCGGCGAAACGATGAGATTCGGTTTGTCAATGGACATACTTGGAAGGGTGTTTAATGGTATGGGTAAGCCGAAAGATGGGCTTCCTGATGTTATTCCTGAAAAGAGACTGGAGATAACGGGTACACCTATAAATCCTGTAGCGAGGGATAAGCCGTCCGATTTTATTCAGACAGGAATATCTTCTGTTGATGGCTTAAATACACTGGTGCGGGGGCAGAAACTTCCTATATTTTCAGGTGCAGGGCTTCCTGCAAATGAAATAGTTGCGCAGATTGTAAGACAGGCAAGCGTTAAAACCCCCACTTCCCCCCTTCTGAAAAGGGGAGCGGGGCACCCGAGTAAAGCTTGGGCCGGGGGATTTGCAGTGGTTTTTGGTGCAATGGGTATCACCAGTAGGGAGGCATTCTTCTTCATGGAAAGTTTTGAAAAGGCAGAGGTAATGGATAGAACAGTTCTCTTTGCGAATTTAGCTGATGACCCTACGATTGAGAGACTCTTTACCCCAAGGATTGCCCTTACCGTTGCAGAATATCTTGCCTTTGAGAATAATATGCATGTCCTTGTTGTGCTTACAGATATGGCTAATTACTGTGAGGCATTGAGGGAGATAGGAAGTGCCAGAGAGGAGGTCCCCGGGAGGAGGGGGTATCCGGGTTATATGTATACTGACCTCGCAACAATTTATGAAAGGGCAGGAAGGATAAAGGGTAAAATAGGTTCTATTACAATGCTTCCTATTCTTACAATGCCTGATGATGATATAACACATCCAATCCCTGACCTCACAGGATATATAACCGAGGGACAGATAGTGTTAAGCAGTCAGTTGTGGAAAAAGGGGATATATCCCCCTGTAGATGTCCTCCCCTCTCTCTCTCGCCTTATGAATCTTGGAATTGGTATTGGCAAAACGAGGGAAGACCACAGAGAACTTGCAGACCAACTCTATTCAATATATGCAAAAGGGAGAGATGTAAGAAAACTCTCTACCATAGTTGGAGATGAGGGTTTGAGTGAACTTGACAAGAAATATCTCAAATTTGCAGATGAGTTTGAACATAGGTTTATCGGCCAGGGGGAAATCAACCGCAATATAGAAGAAACCTTTAAACTTGGCTGGGACCTCCTCAGAATTATGCCGGAGTCAGGGCTTACGAGGGTAAGAGAGGAGTTTGTAAAGAGGTATGGCGGATAAAGGAGTTTAGTGGATTTTAGTGCATCAGTTTCTATTTTTTATACGGGGGTATCAATTTATCTTTTCCATAACCTATCAAATCTTTTCTCCCTGCCTTTGTTAATGCCTCCTTCACAAGGTAATAGTTATCAGGGGCTGAAAAACGCATTATAGCCTTCTGCTGCCTCTTCTCCTTAATTATCTTTGCACAATAGACCTCCCGAAACACCCCCCCCACCTTATTCCTCCCCCACCTGTGGGGGGAGGCAGGAGGGGGGGTAAAATCTATAGGGTCATATCCTGTATAATACATGGCGGCAGATAGTGTCATCGGCGTAGGAATAAAGTCCTGAACCTGTTGAGGTTTGAACCCCTCTTTTTTTAAAAAGAGGGCAAGGTCTATCATATCTGTCAAGTTGCTCCCCGGGTGGCTTGAAATAAAATATGGAACAATATACTGCTCTTTTCCGCATTTCTTTGAAAAGTCATCAAAATATCTTTTGAATTGAAGGAATGTATTAATATCTGGTTTTTTCATTAAATTCAATACTTTGATTGATGTATGTTCTGGAGCAACTTTAAGGTGTCCCCCTACATGATGAGACACTAATTCTTTAATATATTCAGGCGATTTTAATGCAAGGTCATACCTTACACCTGAGGCTATAAAGACCTTTTTTATGTCTTTCATGCCCCTGCTTTTCCTTAAGAGGTTTATCTGAGGTGTATGGTCGGTATCCATAAATTTGCATATCTGAGGGTATATGCAGGAGAGACGTCTGCATTTTGATTCAACATTTCTATCCTTGCATCTGAGCCGATACATGTTTGCTGTTGGACCACCGAGGTCTGATACAATCCCTGTAAAACCTTTTAATTTCTTAAGTCCTTCAACCTCTCTGAGTATTGATTCCTCGCTCCTTGACTGGATAATCCTCCCCTGATGTTCTGTCAGAGAACAGAATGTGCATCCGCCAAAACATCCCCTTTGAATGGTGATGGAAAATTTTACCATCTCCAGTGCCGGTATCTTTACTTTATAGGATGGATGCTGCTCCTTTAAAAAAGGAAGGGCGTAAATCCTGTCCATATCTTTCGTACTTAACGGAAGGGATGGTGGATTTACCTTAATATATCTGTCTCCGTATTTCTGATATAATGCCCTCGCATTGAATGGGTTACTCTCAATGTGAAATATGCGGGAGGCAAGTGCATAAGCCTTTTTATCTTTCAAAACATCTTCATAAGAAGGGAGAAGAATATAATCTTTTCCCTCTGTCCCTTCAATGGAAGATGTTACCACTGCAGTTCCTCTTATATCCTTTATTTTTGAAATATCCTCTCCTTTAGAAAGCCTCTTTGCTATTGTTTCAGCCTGTTTCTCCCCCATTCCAAAGACAAGCAGGTCTGCCCTTGAATCTATAAGTATTGACCTCCTCACCCTGTTTTCCCAGTAATCATAGTGGGCAAATCTTCTCAGAGACGCCTCTATTCCGCCGATGATTAGGGGTATCCCCGGATATGCCTCCCTGACCCTGTTTGCATACACAATTGTTGTCCTGTCCGGTCTGAGACCTGCCTTACCGCCAGGGGAGTATGAGTCATCGCTCCGTGGTTTTTTATGTGCGGTATAATGATTAAGCATGGAGTCCATTGCACCGGCTGATATTCCAAAAAAGAGCCGTGGTCTGCCGAGCTTTTTAAAATCATTTATACCTCTCCAGTCAGGCTGGGCAATTATACCAACCCTGTAACCGAGGGATTCTAAATACCTTCCAATGAGAGGAACTCCAAAAGATGGATGGTCTATATAGGCATCTCCGCTTATAAGGATTATATCAAGCTCATCCCACCCTCTCTTTTTTACCTCTTCTATATTTATGGGAAGAAAATTGGGGGTCATTCGTATTTCTGCCAATGATTTTAAAAATGCCGTTCAGTATATCAGCGGGTTTTGGAGGACAGCCGTAGATATAGGCATCTACAGGTATGATTTTGCCGATGCCTCCGAGAGAGGCATAACTCTCACCAAATATGCCACCGTTATAAGCGCAATCACCTGCAGCAACCACAAACTTTGGTTGAGGTGTAGCATTATAGGTGCGGCGAAGGGCTATCTCCATGTTTATTGAAACCGGTCCGGTAACTAAAAGCATATCCGCAAACCTCGGTGATGCGGTAAAACGCAAGCCGAACCGCTCGCAGTTATAGATGGGGTTATTTAAGGCATGAATCTCCAGCTCACAGCCATTGCATGAACCTGCATCCACCTCTCTGATTGTAAGGCTTCTTCGGAAACGCTTTCTTACAGCCTCTTCCAACTTTGTCCCGACTATCTCTATCTCTGCCTCAAATTCCGGAGGAAGCGGCTCAGTAACAATTCCTGTTCTAAATATCTGATGAAGAATTCTTAACATAGTCTAAAAAATAAGCCACAGACTTACACAGACTAAAAAAAGGATAAAAACCTGTGCAACCACAGATTACACAGATTTTCACAGAATTAACCACAAAGACACAAATTAACCACGAGATTAACACAAGATTATCACAAGATTTTTTTAGTTTAACTTCTCCTTATCTTGTGTAAATCTGGTGAAATCTTGTGGTTTCTTTTCTTTTACAAGTCATGCCCCGAATATGATTGATTAAAA
>Ga0156025_1044_pt1 | contig 7005 bp, 7 predicted proteins | sample RifCSPlowO2_02_FD_107679 | JGI IMG/M metagenome (GOLD analysis project Ga0156025, IMG submission 107679) | Nitrospinae bacterium RIFCSPLOWO2_02_FULL_39_110 | reverse complement strand
TGATATCTTTTATATCTTCTGGTATTTTAATTTTTACTTCAACCATATTTGCCTCCAAAAATGCACATTGAATTCAGGTTCATAATATCATATATAATTCTCCCTATCCAAACTCCTATACTGAATCGCCTCTGAAACATGCTCAGTTTTTATATTCTCTTCACCTGATAAATCTGCAATAGTTCTTGATACCTTTAATATCCTATCGTACGCCCTTGCAGAAAGACCCATTTTATTTATTGCCATTTCCAACAGCACTTTTGATTCATTGTCTATCTGGCAGAATTTCTTTGTATGTTTTGCAGACATCTGGGCATTGCAGTATATCTTTGCCTTTTTAAATCTCTCAATCTGGACATCCCTTGCCCTCTTTACCCTCATCCTTATTGCCTCCGACTTCTCGCCTCCTGTCTCATCAGAGAGTTCTCTATATTTTAGCGAAGGGACATCTATATGAATATCTATCCTATCCATGAGTGGACCCGATATGCGGGAGAGATATTTCTGTATCTGTAGAGGCGTGCAGTTGCACTCTTTTTGAGAACCTCTGTTACCACATGGACATGGATTCATGGCTGCAACAAGCATGAAATTGGCAGGAAATGTAAGTGAGCCAGATGCCCTTGATATTGTAACCCTTCCATCCTCAAGGGGCTGTCTCAATGCCTCCAATACATTTCTTCTGAATTCAGGCAGTTCGTCAAGGAATAATATACCATTATTAGCTAAAGAGATTTCTCCAGGCATAGGAAAATTTCCGCCGCCTATCAGTCCCGCATCTGATATGCCTGCATGAGGAGACCTGTATGAGCGTGTTGATACGAGAGCCTTGCCATCTCCCAACAGTCCCATTATGCTGTGAATCTTTGTTGTCTCAATTGACTCATCAAGAGTCATATTAGGAAGGATTGTAGGTATTCTCTTTGCGAGCATGGACTTGCCTGCCCCGGGCGGTCCTATCATTATTATATTATGCCCACCTGCAGCAGCCACCTCTAATGCCCGTTTTACATGATACTGTCCCTTTACCTCAGAAAAATCTACATCGTAATTTCTATATTCCTCAAATACCTTTTCAATATCAATTGAAAGAGGGATTATTTTTATATTGTCGTTTAAGAACTCTACTACCTGTGGAAGATTCTCTACCGGATATACACTTATTCCCTCAACAACTGCTGCCTCCTTTGCATTATCTGAAGGGAGAATTATTGCATTTATATTATTTGCCTTTGCAGATACTGCAATCGGAAGGGCGCCTTTGACAGGCTTTATCCTGCCGTCAAGAGATAGTTCACCGAGGATTATAAATTCTTTGATTTTGTCGGATTTTATAAATCCACTGGCATTGAGGATTCCCACCGCTATCGGAAGGTCAAACGACGAGCCTTCCTTTTTTATATCAGCAGGTGCAAGGTTTACAGTAACCCTTTTCTGAGGGAAATCAAATCCTGTATTCTTTATTGCAGACATAACCCTGTCCCTGCTCTCTTTGACGGCAGCATCAGGGAGTCCAACAGTGAAAAAGCCAAATAGACCCGTGGAAAGGTCAACCTCTACCTCCACCATATAGGCATCAATTCCATATATGGAACTGCTCAATATTTTTGAAAGCATATTTAATTATCCAAAATCAAGGAAACCCTAACAATTGATTGGGATTCAAATTTAATGGAAATTATTTTCCTGACGAACCGAACCCATTAATACTCCTGTCTGAATCCCTGATATCAGAAGCATCACTCTCTTTTATCCCCCAGTTTGTTATAGGTATTGGAATTAACTGGGCGATTTTATCCCCTATTTCTATTGCAAAAGATGTATTAGAATTGTTTCTTAATACAACCTTTATCTCACCCCTGTAACCATTATCAATCACCCCTGCAGATGTGTATATCATATTCATTGCCATTGAAGACCTGTCCTTAATAAATCCACCCCATCCTTCGGGCAATTCTACTGTAATCCCTGTTCCTACCGCTTTTTGCTCTGATGGTTTTAAAACACACCTTTCTGCCGAATAAAGGTCATATCCAAGGTCTCCATTATAAGCCTTTACAGGTAGTCTTGCCTGATTAGACAATCTTTTGACTTTCAGTAGCATATATTATCTTATTATATAGAAAAATAACCAATGCACCATAACCAACACCACAAACTCCACCTGCTATTACATCAGATGGATAATGAACACCAAGATATACCCTCGATAGACATACAAGAATAGCAATGGTCAGCATGTAAATCAAGAGAACCCTGTATCTATAAATCAATACTACACTTAAAGCAAATATATTTGAGGCATGGGAAGATGGGAAAGATGGATTTGGGGGACAACCGATAAGGAGATGGATAGTTTCACGGGGAAGTTCATTGCAGGGCCTAATCCTACCAAATATAAACTTGATAATATGAGAATTGAGGTAATCGCTTATACTTACGGCAATGATAATCAAGAGGACTGTTATTATCCCTCTTTTCCAATCTCTTATAATCATCGTAACAATTACCGCAATTACTATGAAATACCAGTTATTGTAATTTGTTACAAATGGCATAAGTATATCAAAAAAACTGTTTTGTATTTTTTGATTAATTATATAAAAGAAAAATATGTCTACCCCTTTTAGCAGTTCCATTTTAGATGGTAAGCATCGCCTTAACTGCATCCATAACATCCGATACTTCTATTAACTTCATACATTTATGGTCTGTCGGGCATTCCCTCTTCCAGCACGGCGAGCAGTCTACAGGCTTTCTTACAATTTTATAATTACTGCACAACGGGGAAGTCTCGGATGGGTCTGTGGAGCCGAAGATGGCTACAATCGGTGTTCCAACTGCGGCTGCTATATGCATCGGTCCTGAGTCATTAGTAATAAATAGATGACACCTTTTTATCATTGCTGCAAGTGATTTCATGGTTGTCTTGCCCACCATGGATATGGGGTTATATCTCATTTTCCCTCTTATTTCATTTTCAACTGCCTTTTCTTCCTGACTTCCAAAAATTATGACCTCTCCCCTAAGTTTCTCATAAATCGTGTCTCCAACCTCAGCAAATCTTTCAGGCAGCCATCTCTTTGCGGAGCCGTAAAAGGCACCAATATTCATACCTATGACAGGTGATTTTATAGATAATCCCTTTTCTTCCCAGAATTTATCAATACTATTCTGAATATCCTCTGGAATATAGAAAGATACATTTTTACTTCTGGCTTCTGGCTTCTGGCTTCTGGCTTCTGAAATGGCTTTAATCAATGTTAAGTAAAAATCTGCCTGGTGCACTCTTGGATACTTTCTTGATGGCACAGGAATACTCTCTGTGAGAAAAATCCTTCTCATATCCGAGTTATATCCAATCCTGTTTTTTATCCCTCCCAGATAAACAGATAGGGCAGACTCAAAAGAGTTTGTCAAGAGGATTGCACTATCAAAATTTTTATCCTTCAAGCCTCTGTAAAATTTTAATCTTTCATAGACTGACATTGTTTCAGGACTGAAAGAGATAATTTCATTTATATCAGGATTCCCCTCTATTAAAGGACTCAGACTTGATTTTATCAGAGCCGATATATTGATGGATGGAAATACCTCTCTGACCACCGATATCGCAGGTAGCGATAACATCACATCACCAATCCAATTCGGACACCTTATTAGTATCTTTTTGATTTTCTTAATTTTGCATTTTGCATTTTGCATTTCCTATAGTTGTGTCTTCCAGCGTCTGTGAAGCCATAGCCACTGGTCAGGGTATCGTCTGATTACAGATTCTATAATCTTGGTAAAGATTGCTGTATATTTTTCAATATCTTTCCTATAATCACTTGATGGAATAATTTCTACCTCCTCCTCAAAAATTACTCTAATTTTTCCAGCATCTTCTCTTATGATGAAGGTAGGTATAACAGAGGCACCTGTTCTTAAAGTAAGAATCGCTATTACGGGTGTTGTACACGCCTTTTTACCAAAGAAATCTACAAAGATGCCCTCATCGCGGCTTGTATTCTGGTCCATTAGTATTGCAACAAGTTCGTTCCTCTTTAAACATTTTAATATTTCTTTCATTGCATTCTTTTTTAATATCACACAGCCATTAAAAACCGTCCGTATTTTATATAAAAATTCATTCAATAACCGATTATCCAAAGGTCTTACAACTGAATTAAATTTCCACTTTTTCCCAATTGCAAGTGCGCCAATCTCCCAATTGCCAAGATGAGCGCTCATGATTATTACCCCTTTCCCTTTCTTTATTGCCTTCTCTATATTATTTATACCCTCATATTCTATAATATTATTGATAAAATCTTTACCTTCTTTGACGATTCTTGCAATCTCTCCTATAGTAAGACCAATATTTTTAAAGCTTTTTTTTGCAATTTTTTTAATTTCAGCATTACTCTTATCTGAAAATGCAAAACTTAAATTTTCCAAAGCCACATTTCGGTGTCTTTTATCAAAAAGATAAAGTAGTAACCCTATTCCACTAAAGAATTTGAGGGATATCCTAAATGGGAATATGTTTATAAGCCTGATAAAAGACAGCAATATGGCGTATTGAATCCACTCAATCATATAAAATTTTTTAAATTTAACAAATAAGTTGCTAATTTAAAATAATCAAAGTAAACTTATTTGCAACTTGACAATAAATATTATATATTGAATCAGTGTGAATTTATTAAATTATTTTTGAAAGGGGGTGAGGTTTATGAAGATCAGACCTTTATTTGATAGGGTAATAGTTAAAAGAGTAAAAGAGGATATTAAGAGCAGTGGAGGGATTATTATTCCCGATACGGCAAAAGAGAAACCTCAGCGTGGTAAGGCCATAGCAGTTGGTTCTGGAAAAATTCTTGAAAATGGAAAGAGAGAACCAATTGATGTAAAGGAAGGGGATATGGTTCTCTTTGGCAAATATTCAGGGACAGAGGTAAAGATTGAAGGTGAAGAACATCTTATCCTGAGGGCAGATGATATACTCGGGATAATAGAGAAATAATGGTTTCCTGCTTTTGCAGGAATAAGCTTTGGAGGTGAATTTAATTATGGCAGCAAAACAATTGATTTACAGTGAAGAGGCAAGGGCTGCAATTCTTAAAGGGGTTGATAAACTTGCCAATGCTGTTAAGATAACCCTTGGGCCAAAGGGAAGAAATGTGGTCATTGATAAAAAATGGGGTTCTCCTACCATTACAAAAGATGGGGTAACAGTAGCAAAGGAGATAGAGCTTGAGGACCCATTTGAAAATATGGGCGCTCAGATGGTTAAAGAAGTTGCAAGTAAAACTAGCGATGTCGCTGGAGATGGAACCACCACAGCAACAGTCCTTGCACAGGCAATATTCAGGGAAGGCAGCAAAAATGTAGCGGCAGGGGCAAATCCGATGGAGTTGAAAAGGGGGATAGAGAAGGCGGTGGAGGTTGTAGTAGATGAACTGAAAAAGATGAGTATCCCTGTAAAGGGGAAGAAAGAGATTTCACAGGTAGGTTCAGTATCAGCAAATAACGACCCGATTATCGGAGACCTTATAGCAGAGGCGATGGACAAGGTTGGAAAGGACGGTGTAATTACAGTAGAAGAGGCAAAGGCAATGGAAACAGCCCTTGAGATAGTTGAGGGGATGCAATTTGACAGAGGTTATCTCTCACCGTACTTTGTTACAAATGCCGAGAGAATGGAGGTAGAGTTAGAGGACCCGTTAATACTTATCTACGAGAAAAAGATAAGTTCTCTGCAGGATATACTCCCTCTATTAGAGAAAATTGCCCAGACAGGGAAACCCTTATTGCTTATTGCTGAAGAGGTTGAAGGTGAAGCACTTGCGACCCTTGTGGTTAATAAGTTAAGAGGCACACTCAAATGTGCATCAATTAAAGCCCCTGGCTATGGAGACAGAAGGAAGGCGATGCTTGAAGATATAGCAGTATTGACAGGTGGTAAGGCTATAACTGAGGACCTCGGCATAAAGCTTGAGAATATCACCCTTGATGACCTCGGAAGGGCAAAGAAAGTAATCATTGATAAAGACAACACTACAATTATAGAAGGCACTGGAAAAAGGTCAGCAATAGAAGGGCGGATAAAGCAGATAAGGACCCAGATAGAAGAAACCACATCTGACTATGATAGGGAAAAACTTCAGGAGAGGCTGGCTAAACTGGCTGGCGGGGTTGCAGTAATCCGAGTAGGGGCAGCTACAGAGACCGAGATGAAGGAGAAGAAGGCGAGGATAGAAGATGCTATGCATGCTACAAAGGCTGCAGCAGAAGAGGGGATTGTCCCGGGCGGTGGTGTTGCCTTATTAAGGTGTATCCCTTCCCTTGAAAAACTCAATTTCAAGGGTGATTTTCAGGTTGGTGTGAACTTAGTAAAGAGGGCACTTGAAGAACCGATCAGGCAGATAGTAAATAATGCCGGATGGGAGGGTTCGGTAGTTGTGGAAAAGATTAAGAATGAAAAATCAAGTGTGGGGTTTAACGCCTCTACAGAGGAGTTTGAAGACCTTGTAAAGGCAGGCATTATAGACCCTACAAAGGTAACCCGCTATGCACTTCAGAACGCTACCAGCATTGCATCTCTGCTCATTACCACCGAGGCAATGGTGACAGAAATTCCGGAAAAGAAGAAACCAGCAGCACCAATGCCACCGGGCGGCGGAGAGATGTATTAAGCTTAACCCCTCTCTTTCCTTATTTTAAGTGAAGATACGGGGAGTTAGTTAAAAAATAATTTTTTTTAGAGGAGGAGACAATGACTATCTCCTCCTCTTTTTTTTAAACCGAAGGAGTATTCATCTTTGGACAATGTTCTTTCCTAATCTTATAAACTTCCCTGTAAACCTCTTCAGGATGTCGAAATCTTCTATTATTTTGCCTTTTGATTTTAGATTGGCTTTAACCTTTCCAAATTCTTTAGCAGATTCTTCGCTGTCGGATAAAACAGTCAGATTCTTTTTGAACAACTCAATTCGTTTTAGATTTTCTTCAACCTTCTTG
>Ga0156025_1011_pt1 | contig 9184 bp, 7 predicted proteins | sample RifCSPlowO2_02_FD_107679 | JGI IMG/M metagenome (GOLD analysis project Ga0156025, IMG submission 107679) | Nitrospinae bacterium RIFCSPLOWO2_02_FULL_39_110 | reverse complement strand
TGACATTACCAGCATTAGACCTTGATAGATTACTTGAGTATAAGTTGAATAAAAATTATACTCAAGGGGGTCACGATGTGCCTAGGTTGTCCTGACTTTTAAAAATTAATTATTGACAATACAAAGGATTTGAGCAACAATGTTTGAGACTGTTATTTTATCAATTTTACTTTTGATTTTCATGGATACACTTAGTTTTTGGAAGGTGAAAAAAAATTAACAGATGAAAAAATCAAAATAGGAATCAACTCAATCTTTTCGATTATTCTCTAGTTAGTCGTAGTCTGGAAACTTGTAACTACCGTGCTTTGACCTTAAAAAAGGTATTAGGGGGAAAACGACATTTAACAACGGTACAAATGAAAACTATAAGCCTTATAGTTTTGTCTGTGTTGTAAAAGTTATACGCCACAGCAAAATCTTAAGTAGAATTTATGATATGTGGAGACTGATTATTGGCTATTATCCATTCAATCAGAGAAAAAATATCAAAGCAAGAATATGAGTTTACCATTCCACACTTTTTTGAAGAGATGACTGAGGACAATCTTGCTTTCGCAGACATTGAAATGGCAATTGCTAATGGCCGAATAAATCGCAAATTTACTCGGGATCCCAGAGGAACTCGTTATGAGGTTATTGGTACTGCAACAGACGGCAGAGAAATTGCAATCATTTGCAGGATTAAAAACACAGGGAAGCTATTATTAATCACAACTTATGCTTTGGAGGAATAAGGTGATGAAGAGAAAATTATTAAGATATGATTATGGGGAATGTGAGATTTGTGATAGCCCTCTACAAGAAAGGCTTATAAATCAAGATTTTTGGATAAGGGGGGAACTTATTGTTGTAAAAGGTGTACCGGCAGGGGTATGTCCACGGTGCGGAGAAAAGGTTATTAAATCTGATGTTGGGCGATGGATTGTGAAATTAATAGAAAATTCTGAACGGATTGCAAAGGCTCCAAGAATTACCGTCCCTACAATTAGGTTTGAGGTTGAGGAAGTCAGAACTTAATTGGTTGACAAGGGCGTATAACAAGATTTAGGCGAATTACACGGCACCTATAATCTTCTCAGGTGGAGAATACTCATATCCCAGAGCTTCAGCAACAGCCTTATGCGTTACCTTACTATTCGCCAGATTTAGCCCCTTAAGAAGTGCCTTATTTTTGATGAGTGCCTCTTTGATTCCAAGATTGGTTATCTGAAGGGCGTAGGGGAATGTTGCATTTGTGAGGGCAAAGGTGGATGTCCTCGGAACAGCCCCCGGCATATTTGTTACACAGTAATGAATGATTCCATCAACTACAAATGTTGGGTTGCTGTGAGAGGTGGGTCTTGATGTTTCAATACATCCGCCCTGGTCAATTGATACATCCACAATAACTGAGCCCTCTTTCATCTCTGAAAGCATTCCTCTTGTAACAAGAAAGGGTGCCCTTGCACCGGGTATTAAAACCGCACCTATGACTAAATCAGCCTCTTTTACAGATTCCATTATATTGTGGTTGTCTGACATAAGTGTCCTTATTCTTCCTCCAAAGATATCGTCAAGATAACGAAGTCTGTAAAGACTTGCATCCAGTATGGTCACAGTTGCCCCTGTTCCGATTGCCATCTTTGCTGCATTTGTTCCGACTATACCGCCGCCAATGATAGTTACTTTCCCCGGGGCAACTCCGGGGACACCTCCAAGGAGTATGCCTCTCCCACCTTTTTCCCTCTCAAGATATTTTGCCCCTTCCTGTATAGACATTCTCCCGGCAATCTCACTCATTGGGATTAAAAGGGGCAGGGAGCCGTCATCAAGCTGAACAGTCTCGTATGCTATGGCGATAATCTTTCTATTAAGGAGTACCTTTGTCAAATCAGGGGCAGGTGCAAGATGGAGATATGTATAAAGTATCTGTCCCTCACGGAGCAGGTCATACTCGGAGATAACAGGCTCTTTCACCTTCATAATCATATCAGCCCTGAAATATACATCTTTGGCAGTTGGGGCTATCTCAGCACCCTCAAACTCATATTCCGAATTTGATATACCACTGCCAAGACCTGCACCGTCCCCTACCAAAACCTTATGCCCTGCCAATGTAAATGCCCTGACACCTGCAGGAACAATAGCTACCCTGTATTCATCTTTTTTTATTTCTTTTGGTATGCCTACTATCATGTATAATATCCTACCCTGTGGAAAATATTTGTCAATTGAAAATCTCATCTGTTAAAATGGCTTAAGACCTTAAAGGAGGATTGTGAGCCAAAAAAATCTTTTAAACTTATATCGCACACCTGCCCTTTCGGAGAATAAAAGGAATCAACTCCTTAAAACCGTGAGAGAAAAGATAAGTCCTGATATTGGGTCACTTGAGACAGAATTTTGTTTCAATATCGCCATTTCAGAAAACCTGAATAATGAAGAACTGAATACACTTAGATGGTTATTATCAGAAACTTTTGAACCGGAAAATTTTTCTAATAAAAGTTTTTTCAGCCTTCAGCCTTCAGCCTTCAGCCTTATTCTTGAGGTTGGTCCCCGTATGAACTTCACAACTGCATGGTCATCCAACGCCGTATCAATATGTCATGCCTGCGGACTTACAAAGATAAAGAGGATAGAGAGGTCAAGGCGTTATAAATTAATAGTAAGCAGTAAGGAGTATGCAGTAAGCAGTAAAGATAAAATAATCAATAAAGAAAGTGCCTACTGCCTACTGCCTACTGCATACTTTTTAGATCTCATCCATGACCGTATGACAGAGTGTGAATATTCTGAGCCTCTCAAGACATTTGAGACAGGAATGATACCTGAGTCTGTATACACTGTCCCGCTCATAACAAAGGGTAAATCTGCCTTGATAGAAGCAAATCAGAAGATGGGGCTTGGGCTTGATGAATGGGATATTGATTATTACTACAATCTCTTCGTTAAGGAGCTAAAAAGAAATCCTACAAATGTAGAATGCTTTGATTTGAGCCAGTCAAATAGCGAACATTCCCGACACTGGTTTTTCAGGGGGAGACTTCTGATTGACGGGAAGGATGTCAAAGAGAGCTTGATGGATATTGTTAAGGAACCATATAAGAGGAATCCGAATAACAGCATCATTGCTTTTAAAGATAATTCAAGTGCCATAAGGGGATATAAAATTTACACCCTTCTCCCTGTAATCAGTCTTCAGCCCTCAGCCTTCAGTCTGAAAGAGGTAACATATCATATAATTTTTACTGCCGAGACCCACAATTTCCCTTCAGGGGTTGCCCCATTTCCAGGTGCGGAGACAGGAACGGGTGGCAGAATCAGAGATGTTCATGCAACAGGCAGAGGAGGACTTGTTATTGCAGGAACAGCAGCCTATTGTGTGGGAAACCTTCATATACCTGACTATCCCCTTCCATGGGAGGATGATAACTTTATTTATCCCGGGAATCTTGCATCACCACTCAGGATAGAGATAGAGGCAAGTAACGGTGCCTCAGACTATGGAAATAAATTCGGGGAACCCGTAATACAGGGTTTTACAAGGTCATTCGGTATGAATCTTCCTGATGGAAAGCGAATTGAATGGCTAAAACCTATAATGTTTACAGGTGGAGTCGGACAGATAGACTCAAGACATGTTGAAAAAGATAGCCCTGAAAAGGGTATGCTTGTGGTAAAGATAGGTGGTCCTGCATACAGAATAGGAATGGGTGGCGGTGCTGCATCAAGCATGATACAGGGGGAGAATGTGGAAGAACTTGATTTTAACGCAGTCCAGCGTGGCGATGCAGAGATGGAGCAGAAATTAAACAGGGTCATAAGAGGATGTATTGAAACGGGAGACAGGAATCCTGTAGTGAGTATCCATGACCAGGGTGCAGGGGGGAACTGTAATGTAGTAAAAGAGATTGTCTATCCCGCAGGTGCAAAGGTAGATATAAGAAAGATAATAGTCGGTGATAGCACCCTTTCGGTTCTTGAAATCTGGGGTGCAGAGTATCAGGAGCAGGATGCAATATTAATAAGGACGGAGTATTTAAAATTTTTTAAAGAACTCTGCGGTAGGGAAAAACTCCCTTTCGCAATTATAGGAGAAATAACAGGAGATGGTTCTATTGTCCTTTACGACAGCAAAGACGGCTCAACCCCTGTAAACCTTGCCCTTGAAAAGGTTTTAGGGGATATGCCACAGAAAACATTTAATCTTGAGCGAATTCCAATGAAGACACAACCCCTATCACTCATCACTCATCACTCATCACTCATCACTCATTTAGATAGAGTATTGAGACTTATATCAGTGGGGTCAAAGAGGTTTTTGACAAGCAAGGTGGACAGGTCTGTTACGGGTTTGATAGCAAGACAGCAGTGTGCCGGTCCTCTTCAGCTTACTGTCTCTGATGTTGCAGTCATAGCACAGAGCCATTTCGGATTAACAGGTTCGGCAATAGCCATTGGTGAACAGCCTATCAAGGGGCTTATAAATCCGTCTGCAATGGCAAGGATGAGTGTTGGTGAGGCACTTACAAACATTGCCTGGGCAAAGATAAGCTCCTTTAAAGATATCAGATGTTCGGCAAACTGGATGTGGGCAGCAAAGTTGCCAGGAGAGGGTGCAAGATTATATGAGGCTGTCGTTGCAATGAGTGATATGGCGATTGAACTCGGTATTGCAGTAGATGGAGGCAAAGACAGTCTATCTATGGCAGCAAAGGTTTCCTCACCTACCATCGGGGGGAAGGCAGGAGAGGGGGATGATACAGAGGTTGTAAAATCGCCGGGGACACTTGTAATTTCAGCCTATGCCACATGCCCGGATATTACAAAGGTTGTTACCCCTGATTTGAAGATGGCAGGCAAGAGCAGACTGATTTATATAGATATGGGCAATGGCAAAAACAGACTGGGTGGTTCAGCCCTTGCCCAATGCTATAAACAAATAGGTGATGAGTCCCCAGATGTAGATGACCTGCATCTACTTAAAAATACTTTTAATGCAATCCAACACTTTATTGATAAAGGACTGATACTATCAGGACATGACAGGAGTGACGGGGGGCTTATAACAACACTCCTTGAGATGGCATTTTCAGGGAATTGCGGGCTGGAGATAGCTTTAGAAGGGCAAGGGGCAAGGGGCAAGGGGCAAGAAGCAATAGAAATATTATTCTCAGAAGAACTGGGATTAGTTATTGAGTATCTTTCTGAATATGAAAAGGAGATAGTATCAGAATTTGAAAATCACAATATTCCTTATCAAATCATTGGCAGGTCATTGGCAGAAAAAAGAATTAAAATAACTCTCCAAACTCCTGACTCAGAACTTTTAACTCTCTTAGATGAAGATATGAGGGTTTTAAGGGAAATATGGGAGGAAACAAGTCATCAATTAGATATGTTTCAGACAAATCCTGAATGTGTCCTTGAAGAAAAAGAAGCTATCTATGATAGACAAGGACCATCATATAAAATTACTTTTACACCTGAATTTATTATAAAGAAAAAAGTAAAACCTCCTGTTGCAATAATCCGGGAGGAAGGGAGTAATGGAGACAGGGAGATGACATCAGCATTTTATATGGCAGGGTTTGAACCATGGGATGTAACAATGACAGATTTATTGAGTGAAAAAATAGACCTATCCCGATTCAAAGGAGTAGTATTTGTCGGTGGTTTTAGCTATGCAGATGTCCTTGATTCCGGAAAGGGATGGGCAGGGGTAATAAGATTCAACAAAAAGATCTATGAGCAATTCCAGAAATTTTACCACAGACCGGACACCTTTAGTCTTGGTGTATGCAACGGCTGTCAATTAATGGCATTGCTCGGCTGGGTTCCGTGGCATGGAATTTCTGATAACTTCCAGCCGAGATTTATCCATAATAAATCAGGCAGACTGGAATCACGATTTGTTACAGTAAAGATTTTTGAAAATCCTGCAATTATGCTTAAAGGGATGGAGGGTTCTGCACTTGGGGTCTGGATAAATCATGGTGAAGGCTTTGCACATTTCCCTGAAGAGAAGATACGGGATGAGGTAATAGCAAAAGGACTCGCACCAATCAGATATGCGGATGACAGCGGCGAAGTTACGGAAAAGTATCCCTTCAATCCCAATGGCTCTCCCCTCGGCATTGCAGCCCTGTGCACACCTGATGGCAGACACCTTGCAATGATGCCCCATCCTGAGAGGACATTCCTCAAATGGCAGTGGGCGTGGATGCCTGAGGATATGAAAAGAAATCTCAGGGCATCACCCTGGCTCAAGATGTTTCAAAATGCAAGAGAGTGGTGTGAGGGGAAATAAAGAGCTTTTGATATTTTTATTACCTTATTGTTGTTCATTACTTCAATTTCTGTTTCGCCTAAAGTCTGATTTTGGTGCGAGAGGGGGGAGTTGAACCCCCATGGTTGCCCACTGGATCCTAAGTCCAGCGCGTCTGCCAGTTCCGCCACTCTCGCCTATGCCTAAATTTAGCAAATTCCAATACCTTCGTCAATGTCATTTAGAGAAAAGTCTTTTGAAAATTCATGAGTTATGGTAGATTTTACAATATTACATTTTGAGGAGGAATTATGAGTTTACTTGTTGTCGGTTCTGTAGCATTTGATTCTGTTAAGACCCCTTTTGGGACCGCTGAGAATGTTCTGGGGGGTTCTGCCACATATTTTTCTGTATCTGCAAGTTATTTTACTGATGTATCCCTTGTTGCAGTTGTGGGTGAAGACTTTAATAAGGAGGATATTGAAATATTCAAAATTAGGAATATAGACACTGAGGGGCTTGAGAAAAGGAAGGGGAAAACCTTCAAATGGAAGGGTGAATACGGATATGACCTCAATGAGGCTCATACACTGGATACCCAGTTGAATGTCTTTGCTGATTTTAATCCCAAACTCCCTGAAAAATACAAGGACTGCGAATATGTTTTTCTTGCAAATATAGACCCTGATTTGCAGAGGGAGATATTGAATCAGATAAGGAAACCAAAACTTATTGCGTGTGATACAATGAACTTCTGGATTGAAAGGAAATTTGATTCCTTAAAAAAGATGATTGAACAGGTTGATATAGTGATAATAAATGAGGCTGAGTTGAGAGAGTTGGCAGGAGAGGCGAATCTGGTAAAGGCAGCCCAGAAGGTGCTCTCATGGGGACCAAAAAGGCTTATCGCAAAGAGGGGTGAATACGGGGCATTGATGTTCTCCGATTCTACAGTCTTTTCAGCACCTGCATATCCGTTGGAATCTGTATTTGACCCTACCGGTGCAGGGGATAGTTTTGCAGGCGGATTTATGGGATACATCTCCAATGTAAATAATATCAATGAATCGTCTGTAAGACAGGCTATAATCTTTGGAAGTGCTATGGCATCATTTAATGTAGAGGATTTCAGCCTCAACAGGCTGAAGAATCTGAGTTATAGAGAGATTGAAGAGAGGTTTAAGGAGTTCAAAAGATTAACACACTTTGATGACCTATAGAGGTATTTATGGATAAAAAACAGCAGTATGATGAAAATTTAGAGCTTATTGGTATGAAACTTGAGGAAGGGACAGTTGCTTTAAATGGTCTTAAAGGGGCTGGCATAGAAGAGACGGATATAAGGGAAATGAAGGAGAAAGGAATTATTACTGTTGCTTCAAACGAAAATGTAAACTTCACCAAGAAGGGGCAGGAGGACTTTAATTCCTTGATAAGAAGACACAGACTGGCAGAAAGGTTGATGAGCGATATCCTTAATATAGGGCATGAATCTATGGAGAGACTCGCCTGCGAGCTTGAACATATACTGGATACCGATATTACGGAGAGCATATGCATCCTGCTTGGACATCCAACTACCTGCCCTCATGGAAAGTCAATTCCACCCGGAGATTGCTGCAGCGAGAGGAGAAAAGAATTAGAACCATTGATACTCTCACTGGATAACCTTAACTCAGGAGAGGTAGGGAAGATACTTTATATCTCAACAAGAGACCATCATCGTCTTGATAAGCTTACTTCCATCGGCTTAATGCCAGGGACATTGATACGGATTCATCAGAGACAGCCAGCAATCGTTATCCTCTTTGATGAGACAACCCTATCCATAGACTCTGATATTGCAAAGGAAATATATGTAAGGAAGATAAAAACATGAATAACTTACAACTTACAACTCACAACTTACAACACTTGTTGGTGGTTAGTTAGTGGTTAGTGGTTAGTTGTCATTTGAACTCAATAATTTTGATTTTGCGATAGGAGGTCATAATGTCAGGTCATTCAAAATGGGCAACTGTCAAACGAAAGAAGGGTGCCATTGACTCAAAGAGAGGAAAGGTCTTTACAAAACTTATAAAAGAGATTACTGTGGCTGCAAGACTTGGAGGTGGAGACCCTGAAGGAAATCCAAGACTCAGGACTGCTATTGCAGATGCAAAGGCAGAAAACATGCCGAGAGATAACATTGACAGGGCAATCAAGAAAGGCACAGGTGAGTTAGAAGGTGTTAATTATGAGGAGGTAAAATATGAGGGGTATGGTCCCGGAGGTGTGGCTGTTATATTGAATATTCTTACAGATAACAAAAATAGAACTGTAGCAGAAATACGGTCTATATTCACTAAAAATGGTGGAAACCTTGGTGAGGCAGGATGTGTAGGCTGGATGTTTCATAGAAAAGGGCAGATTTTAGTTGATTCTAAAGTAGTAGATGAGGATAAGCTCATGTCAATTGCCCTTGATGCAGGTGCAGAGGACATGCGGACAGGCGAAGGGGAATTTGAGGTAATCACCACACCAGAAAACTTTGAAAAGGTCAAAAAAGCTATTGATGATAATAAGATACCAACCACATTTGCGGAAGTCACAATGGTGCCCCAAAGCAATATAAAACTCACAGGGCAGAAGGCACAGCAGATGCTTCGTCTGATGGAGTCCCTTGAAGACCATGACGATGTCCAGAAGGTCTATGCAAATTTTGATATACCCGAAGAGGAGTTAAAAAGTTTATAAAGTAGAAAGTTATAAAGTAGTAAAAACTTTATAAACTTTAAGAACTTTATAACTTGATAAACTATTTTTATGAGAGTCTTGGGTATTGACCCGGGAAGTTCAGTAACAGGTTACGGTATTGTTGATGAGCTTAATGGCTCTATATCAGCCGTAACATGGGGAACTATCAGGACATCAAACCGCCTTCCCTTTCCA
>Ga0156025_1006_pt1 | contig 9417 bp, 10 predicted proteins | sample RifCSPlowO2_02_FD_107679 | JGI IMG/M metagenome (GOLD analysis project Ga0156025, IMG submission 107679) | Nitrospinae bacterium RIFCSPLOWO2_02_FULL_39_110 | reverse complement strand
TCGAACTGTTCTTCAAATGGATCAAGCAACACCTAAGAATCAAGGCATTTTATGGCACTACAGAAAACGCCGTCAAAACTCAAATATGGATCGCTATCTCCATTTATGTGCTGGTAGCTATCGTCAAGAAACGGCTTTGTATCAATCGCAGCCTCTACACAATTTTACAGATTTTGAGCGTCACGCTTTTCGAGAAAACGCCCATTTTACAGGCTCTTTCGGATATTGACTATGAAGAACCAAATGCTGATAATCATAACCAATTGAATTTATTTCAATAACATTGGGACAGTAGTGTCTAATGTTATTGATTTAGTAGCTCTTAAGTCTGCCGAGCTATCAATAATATATGTAATCCATGTGCCTGATGCATTTGTAGTATATTTGAGTTCGGATTTGAGTCCGGAAAGACTACTATCATCAACGATATGTATCCTGTTGTTTGAATCAGTTGCAATTGCTGTATTTACTCCTCCATTGCCTATCGTTGATAATTCCCATGTGCCAGAAGTATTCGTTGCATATTTGAGCTTAAAATTATTATAATCCCAGTAACTAATATGCACTTTATTGTTCAAATCTATGGCTATAGAGTTACCACCTCCTGTATAATCTGCATAATCTAATGTAGAGTTAATCCACGCTCCAGATACGTTCGTAGCATATTTGAGGTGCCTATTGTTTCCATCATAATAACTGATATGAATCTTATTATTGGCATCAACAGCTATAGAAGTAAGATGTCCCATCCAACCCGTAGAATCAATAATAGATTTAGTCCATGAGCCTGATACATTTGTAATATACATCAGGTTACCATTTGTATAATCTTGATAGCTGATATGCACCTTATTATTTGAATCTACTGCTAAGGAAGATAATTGTCCTACCGAGCCTGTATTGTCAATAGTATAAGTAATCCAAGTTCCGGAAACATTTGTTGTATATTTAAGGTCTGCGTTAGTTCCATCTTGATAGCTTATGTGTAACTTATTATTTGAATCGGCCTTTATGGAAGTGTAATAACCAGTATCTCCTGTACTATCTATAGTAGAAATCGTCCATACAGATAATATTATGCTACTACTCTCACTTGCCGATATATTCCCTGCACTATCCCTGAACCAGACATAGACTGTCTTTGTGTTATCTCCTACACCCCCACTGCTTAATGTAAATGAGACACTTCCTGAATAACTGGTTGTTGATGTAACACTTGTCCAGCATGAGTCATTACCTGATGGGGTTGTGGATGACTCTTTTGCACAGTATCCTGTTACTCCTACATTATCCGTTGCTGATAATGCCAATGTTATTACTGTAGATGTGGTTGATGTCGCACCACTGTTTATTGAAATTGCTGGACTTGATGGGGCTGTGGCATCTGATACGGTTAAGGTTATTGAATCACTCGCAGATGACGATACATTACCAGCAGTATCTCTGAACCAGACATAGACTGTCTTTGTGTTATCCCCTACACTACCACTGCTTAATGTAAATGATACACTTGCTGAATAACTGGTTGTGGAGGTAACACTTGTCCAGCATGAATCATTACCTGATGGAGTGGCTGATGCCTCTTTTGCACAGTATCCTGTTACTCCTACATCATCAGATGCTGATAAGGCTAATGTTACTGTTGTTGATGTGGTTGATGCTGCTCCACTGTCTATGGAGATAGATGGGCTTGATGGGGCTGTGGTATCTGAAGAACTGAATGTTATACTATCGTTTGCTACCGTTGATATACGCTCTGCTGCATCTCTGAACCAGACATAGACCGTCTTTGTTCCAGAACCTGATGATAAGGAATATGATACTGTTGCTGAATAGGATTTCGCAGAGTTTACAAGAACCCAGCCAGAACCTGTAAGGGAAGGGATTAAAGATGATTCAGATATGTAATATCCTATAACACCTGTATCGTCTGTTGCAGATAAGGAAAGAGTAACATCAATGGAGTCTGTGGTAGAGGCATCATTATTTATCTTAACACTGCATTAAGGTACCTCCGTATCAGTGATATTATTGCCAATGGTTATTACATTTGTATTTGTGTTTGTATCCTTACCGCAGGATATTAAAAGGAACAAAATTATCAGGAGGTGGAATTTGATAATTATCCTTTTTTTGCTTATCTCCATAAAGCACCCAAAAAAGTTTTAGATTTAGATAAAGTTTAAGTCTTATTAATTACTTACCAACATTTACGGTATTTGTATTTGTGTTTGTCTGCCCTCCGACAGATGACGCAGCAATCGCACCAATCACAATCACTCCCAATATCCCCCATACATACCACCTTTTATACCACTCTGTATTAAGTGCAGTTTTATCCTCTGTGTAAATGGGATGGGGAGTTTTGACAAGAAGGGAAATCTCATTACCTGTCAGATATTTTGTTAAAGACTCGGATAGTCTATAAATTATATTTTCGTCATTTCCTATCTGGTTAAATCCTATAACCTGACCACTCTCTACATCTATTAACCTTATATCTATTCTCAATTCTGACCCTAATCTTGTGAATGAGCCTGTAATCATGTAATCCGTGCCGAGCAGTTTCCCTGCCTCCTTTGCAGTTTTTTCATCAACCATTCCTGAAGTGGAAAGTTTATGTTCCCCTGTAATTCTATTAATCTCTCTCCTTTCCAGAATCTTGATTAAAGCCGGTTTGCTTAAGTCTGTAGTTATAATGTCAGGGATAGAACGGCTTAAAAACTCAAGTTCCTGTTTTCCTGTATTGTTTTGAAATTCTGCAATGGCTAATGCAGGGATATTTGAGGCAAAGGATGGCTGGACAATTAAGAAAAATGTTAAAAGGTAGATTAAGGGCTTTGAATAGGACATTTTACCCCCTTGGTTTAATTTTATACAAAAATAGGATATTTTATAACTACGAGTTATATTTATCAAGATAAAAATAACTTGGAGTATTTGTTTGAAATAACAGCCTGTTATAACATCCCTCACATGAGAGACAATATCATTGGGGATAATATAAGGTGGTTAAGGGAAAAGCTGGAACTTACTCAGGAGGAGCTGGCATTGAGGTGTGATTTAACTCAGGGTTATATAAATTTTCTCGAGAATGGTAAGAGGGGATATACAAGAAAATCCCTGATGAAAATAGCCAATGCCCTCGGTATTCCAATATCTCAGCTATTTGAGGAAGGAAAGGAGAAGAGGCAAATTTATATAACAGAAACTCCTAAGGTATATGGAAAACGACATTCTGCTTATGGTGAGATAATTTCTCTCTTAGATAGGCTCCCTGATACTATAGTGGAGCATTATGAGATACTTCTCAAAGCTGAGGTTGCTATAAGGGGGAAACAATAGGAAAGCTCCTTGAGATATTAAGATGCTCCAACAAAAGGGCTGTCCTCGGAATTAAGATTAATATTGATATGTTTCACCATGCTCGCCAGAGGTAATTTATTTTTGAGTAAATTAAATACTCTGCATGATCAACCTATCGTTCGGATCTTTCCCTCCGTAACGACAGCAAGTTTCCCCTTCATATCTATTTGATGCTCTTTCATTATGAGGAGGTAGCTTACGAGATATTTTACTGCTATAGCAGGATTCCTTGTCCGAAGGCGTAATATTATAGAACTTACTCCAAAGTTTCTGTAGAGATCTCCAAAATCAAGGTCATAGGTAATAATCGTCCTTTCTTCATGAAGGGCTATCTCAACGACTTTCTCATCATCATAGCCCTTACAGCACTCCCGTATGCTTTTGACATCATAGCCGAGAGACCTTAGATGTTCCGTTACAATTGGAGAAATGTTCTCATCTATCAGCAGTTTCAAATACTATCTCCCCAATATGCCTTGTTGTATCCGAAGCAAATCGTATTGCCTCTTTTACATCATCCTCGGTTAAATCAGGGTAGGCATCCATTATCTGCTGGATACTAATACCCTCGGCAAGCATATCAAGAACGACATAGACGGGTATGCGGGTGCCTTTAAATACAGGTTTTCCAAGAAGAATTTTAGGATTAATCTCAATTCCCCCATAATAGGTTTGCATAATCTTACACCTCTTAAATTTGTAGAAATTATAACATAACAAGTAGTCAAAGTGCCATCAGAAAAATATACCCCAAAAATTTCAAAAATTTCGGTTGACGGACATTTTAAGTTTAAATTTATAATTCACACTGTGAAAAGCATCTCCTATAATTTAATTCTCTCTGACTCTATTCCTTCACTTCCCTCAAAACCTTTGCACATTGTTCGGGGAGGGTTACATTTATAAAGATTCCTGTTCCAAGTTCAAAACCCGCAGTGGTGGTCAATTTAGGCAGAATTTCAAGATACCAGTGGTAATGTCTTACATTCGCATAGTCGGTAGGACCTGAGCGTATTATATAGTTATAATCAGGGTCAGCGAGTGCTATGTATAGTTTTCTTAAAGTAGCCTTCAGTATATAAGCCATGTCTATTATTCCAGCATCAGATATATCCCCAAAATTACAGCTATGTTTTTTAGGATAAATGCGTAGTTCAAACGGATATCTTGATGCAAAAGGGGCTATAGATGCAAAATGTTCTGTTTCAAGTATAACCCTCTCCTTTTGATTCAATTCCTCCTTAATAATATCGCAGTAAATGCAGGTTCCGTAAGTATCACTGGACAGAATTGTCTGTGTTATCTGGTCCCTTATATGCGGCGGCACAATAGGTATTGCTATAATTTGAGAATGGGGATGTTCTAAGGATGTCCCTGCTTTTTGCCCGTGATTTCTGAATATATTGATAAGGCAGATATGCTGTCCTCTTGCAATTTCATGATACCTATCCCTGTAGGCAACGATTATATTTTTCACATCTTCATCAGGCATGTTGGCGATTGTTTCATTATGTTTTGGAGTTTCTATAACCACCTCTGCCACACCAAAACCATCCACTTTCAGAAATTTTCCGACCTTTTTTCTCTGGGTTGTTAAATTGGGCTGAAGTGCTGCAAATTTATTCTGGACAACCCTGAGTTTCCATGCCCCATTATTCTGGATAGTATAAAATGATGGAGGGGTTTTATCCTCATTACCCGGGCAAAAGGGACATTTATCAGCCTTTTCCGGGAGTGTTTTTTTTGTTTCTCTCCCCTTTGTAAAGTCCTCAGGTCTCTTTGCCCTTTCTGTGGCAATGATTACCCATTCCTTTGTTGCCCAATCTTGCCTGAATTCAGGCATATAACCTCCCTCCTTATGATGTTATTATAATTGTATTTTGCAAAAAGTCTATAAATTATTAGAGCCAGCCAGCTCTGTGCCCAAATTTTGCTTTTTATAAAATGCGCACATGATGGGGTCGGGTGAGATAGATGTCTCTGCCCTGAATCTGCAGCCACCCTGACACTCCTCTATATATAAGCAATCATGGCACTGTAATTCTTTTAATGGTATATGGTAATTTCTTTCCCAGCATATTATTAGCCCTTCTTCTATGTTTCCGAGGGGCTGGTCCTCATAAAATCCACATTTGCAAACTTTGCCGGACGGCATTATAGTGCAGATGTGTCTCCCGCACGCATACCCCTCTGAACCCCCGTGGTAGCTGCCCCCAAAAGCAAATTTTAAATATTCTGCCCCTTTTTCAGGAGATATGACAAAATCCTTTTCAATTTTAAGATTACCTGCCACCAATGGTATGTCTATCCCCCACTCCAGCAGATTATAGTTTTTAAGTATGTCAGCCATTGCCATAAAATCATTAATATTATGGGGATGAACCATAGTGGCTACTGACAGGTCAATACCTTCATTTTTTACAGCATCCATAGCGGATATTGCCATTTTAAAACTTCCCTTTCCCCTCAGCATATCATGCCCCTTTTCAAGTCCATCAAGACTGACCTGAACCTCGTGGACATTTAATCTTGATACCTCCTCTTTTTTAAGAAACCAGCCATTTGTCAGGAGAACCTTCCGAAAATTGTAATCCGGGAGCATCTCATTAAATTCCCAGAAATACGAATAAAGGAGAGGCTCGCCACCTGATATTAATAGTCTTAAACCCTGCATATCTTCAAAATCTTTTAAAATCCCTTTAACAGAATTAAGACTCAGTTCTATGTCTCTCGGTTTTCCAAGGTAGCAGTGTTTACAGGAGAGATTACATCTCCTTGTAAGCTGAAGTTCTAAATATCGGAGAGAGGGGATTGGGGAGTTATAATTGTGAATGGTGAATTGTGAATTTTGAATGATAGATTTGGGTTTATCAGAAATTTCAAGGAGATTTTCTTTAAGACAGAAATTTATAAATTTATCTTCGTAATTGTTTAGCGGGAAGATATTTATTCCATTACATTTTTTTATAAAATCTTCTGCACATTTGTCTAACTCGTAGAGTTCATCATTCTTAATATCATATAGGTAGGGCTTTTCCAGTATCTTCAGGGAGCAGTGTGGAGAAAGTTTTAAAAATCTATTCATCAAGATAAAACCTCCACAGGGAGATGCTTCGCCTGAATAATTTTTATCCCTGTAATCACAACCATCTACCAGAAAATCACACCTCTTGCATAATATATTAAATAGAATTGAATCGTGATGAAAAGCGGCAGGTAATTTGTTTATATCAGAATTGCCATCAGGAAGCGAGAAAGACAGTCTTTCAAAGAATTTGAATCCTTCACAGAATAAATCTTCCTCCTTGGATTCTTTATAAAATTTACAATGCCCCTTACAAATTAAATCTATAAGGTGTTTTTTGTTATCCATTTTTGATTAAATTAGCCGCGAATTAACACGAATAAACACTAAAATATTTTTTCTTGTTTTAATTCGTGAAAATTCGTGTCATTCGTGGCTAAAGCACTTCAACATGAGCTTTTGCATTTGCATAGCCCCTTTGACACCTTTTCTACCTTCTTTATCTTCATGCTGCCTCACCTCCTTTCCTATCCCTTATCTTTTTGACCACATCAACAGTTATACTGTCAATGTTATTTCCCCTTGCATAATCCTCAATATTTTTTACTGCATTTTTTCTTATAAAAAATGGTATTCTTGCTATAATATTCTTTGCATCCTGGGTCCATGACATACTCAATTCAGGCATGACACCATCAGCCTCGGTATGTGCTGTTTCTACCTCCTCCCTGCTCTTTTCACCGGAGGGATTGTATGAGCAAAACGGTTCTTCGTCTAAATAGTCTCCTGTCGCACTGTATGCCCTTGCCCTACACCCTAAACATATATGTTTAAACTCACATATCCCACATTTCCCCTTGAGAAGGTCAGGATTTCTTAAATTGCCAAATATCCTTGAGTTGTGCCATATATCTATAAACCGCTCCTTTCTGACATCCCCTGCCTTTGTCGGCAGATAACCGCATGGGAATACCTCTCCTTTATGGGATATGAAGCATACCCCAGTTCCTGCAAGACACCCCTTTGTCATGGCAGAGAGCCCGTGCGTAGTAGCCTTTACAGTACCTGTGGATTTCGGTATAGTTACTTTATCCACATGTCCTGCCTTTAGTTTCGTCCCGTGAGGAATAAATGGGGTTGGTTTAAGTCCAGCCTTCTTTTCCTCCAGAATCCTCTCAGCCCTTACCCTGAAATAGTGAGGTGCACATGTAGCCTTTAAATCAATGGGGTGAAGTTTAGACTGGTCATAAAACCAGTGGAGTATCTCTTCATAAGTATCTGCACTGACCATCTGGTCCTCGGCAATATCCACGCCGCAGCCTACAGGAACCAGCAGGAATGTATGCAGTGCATCAACACCAAGTTTCAGAGCCAGTTCCAGAATTTGTGGTAGTTCTTTATAGTTATGTTTTGCAATAGTTGTATTTATCTGTGTGGATATACCGCGCTCTATTAAATATTTAAGCCCTTCAATTGCCTTATTGAAAGAACCCGTAATTGCCCTGAACCTGTCGTGTGTCCCGGCATTTCCGCCGTCCAGACTTATTGATACCCTCGCAAAACCTGTGTCTTTTATCTTATCTGCCATCTTGGTGTCTATCAATGTCCCGTTTGTGGCGAGAGAGAGCCTCAATCCTTTATTTATTCCATAGGTTGCCAGGTCAAAGATATCTCTTCTGTAAAGGGGCTCGCCGCCTGACAGGACGAGTATCGGGTTTGAGAACTCTACAATCTGGTCTATCAGTCTGAACCCTTCCTCTGTAGAGAGGTCTTCTCTTGAAGTCATCATCTCAGGGATCGCCCTGCAGTGAAGACACTTCAGGTTACAACCCTTGGTTGTCTCCCAGAATATAAGTCTTGGTATATATATCATAACTTACAACTTATAACTTACAACTTATAACTTACAACCAGTTGTAAGTTGTAGGTTAATATCACATCCCCATCTTTTCTCTTGCCTTTTGCAATACTGCCTCTGTTATCTCTTTATATCCATTTTCTAAGGCATAACCTGTTATTGCCTTTTTTGCCATATTCCTGGCAAAAGTGGGTATCTTCTCCATACGGGCTAATGCCTCCTTTGTCCATGGCAATTCCTTCGTATCTTCCCCCCCCCCATTTTCTGATTTTATTGTATATCCCCCGGTTACAATTAGCAGGTTGGCTGTTGACTGAATCAGGAGATTCTCTGTTACAGAGCCGAGGTCAAGTCCGTTATCCGAATGATAACCAATTTTACCTGCTGCTACAAGGGATGGATTCTCCTTTTTTAGATAGTCCAGTATCCTTTCAAAAGGTCTGCCTGACAGCAGGACCGTTTTTATATCCAGTCCATCCTCTTTTGCTAACCTTTTTGCATTGTCTAAATGTTCCTGATATATCTTTTCCAATCCCTTGTCAATTATCTCGTCATGCAGTTTCTCCTGCTCTTTAAATCTAAAGAGCTTCCCTGCCTCTTCTGACAGGACTCCCGCAATACTCCTGAAGGCAACTATATGAAATTGAGGGTCAAATACAGCCACTGCCTCAAGAGGGACATTGAATGCCTTTGACAGCAGAACGCATTTCTTCACGGCAGCAAAGGATTGAGGACTTCCATCTACTGCAACAATAATTTTTCTATCCCACTCCACTTGCCTTCTCATAATGAGGATATCACTTTTAGACCGTCTTGCAACCCTTGAAGTTACACTCCCCACCATGCTTTTGTCCAGGGCACCGAGTCCGAGGGCGCCCATTATAACTAAATTGTAGTTATTCTCCTTAATATCTTTTACAATCTGGGCATAATTCTTTCCCTCTAAAGCCTTTCTTTGAAAGGGGACACCTGCCTGCCGGCACCTCATTTCAAACTGGTCAAGATAGGAATCCGATATAATCTGCAATCCTTTTGTTATCAGGGAATCATGGATATTTCTCTGCCGTTCCAATTCTTCAGGTTTCTGATATGCGGGGGGAAGCCCGCTCTCCATCTGGACAAATCTCTGGTCGTGGAGTCTTGCGGCATAGACATGATTTCCGACAAG
>Ga0156025_1004_pt1 | contig 9711 bp, 9 predicted proteins | sample RifCSPlowO2_02_FD_107679 | JGI IMG/M metagenome (GOLD analysis project Ga0156025, IMG submission 107679) | Nitrospinae bacterium RIFCSPLOWO2_02_FULL_39_110 | reverse complement strand
GTTTGTCTTTTATGAAATAATGAGTCTTGCAACTGTCCCTCTCGTTGGTCATAAAGAGACACCAGAGGCAATTGCAGGGGCAAGGAAATACTTCCTCTATCTATTCAGCACTTCAAAGTCCCTTCTCCTGAGCGGGATTGTAGCAGTATACACAATTGCAGGGACAACTGATTTTACAAGTCACGGTCTTTTAAAAAATACCCCTGAATCACCCTTGCTTTTCCTCTTATTTTTTTGTTTCCTCTTTGGCTTTGCAAAGGGTGCGGTTATGCCTGTTCACAGCTGGCTTCCCGCAGCAATGGTTGCCCCGACACCCGTGAGCGCCCTTTTACATGCAGTTGCCATTGTAAAGGCAGGCGTATTCTCCATCCTCCGAGTAATTTTTCACATATACGGTATTGATATGATGGGGAGATTGGGTCTGGGTATAACAACTGCTTATATAGTTTCCTTTACAATTATTATGGCATCAGTATATGCCCTGACACGGGACAATCTTAAGGCAAGGCTTGCATATTCTACAGTTAGTCAGCTCTCCTATATTATCTTGGGTGCTGCACTCCTGACACCCAGCAGCATGGTAGGAGGGATAATTCATATTGCAAATCATGCATTCTCAAAGATTACACTCTTCTTCTGTGCAGGCTCTATTTATGTGGCATCACACAGAACAGAGATTAGCAAGTTTTCTGGTATTGGCAAGAAAATGCCCTGGACAATGGCAGCATTTTTTATTGGCTCGTTGAGCATGATAGGTGTCCCGCCGGTTGCAGGTTTCATAAGTAAGTGGTACCTTGTACTCGGTTCCATCGAGGCAAGAGAACTCCCGATACTTTTTGTCCTCCTGTCAAGTACCATATTAAATGCCGCATATTTTCTGCCCGTAGTATATAAGGCATTCTTTGAGGAGTTTAAGGAAGACCACCACCATGGTGATCACCATGAAGAGATAAAAGAGGCACCCTATTTCATTTTGATACCTCTACTATTTACTGCATTAGTATCTATATTTTTAGGAGTATATCCGAATTATTTTTTGTCTCTCGCAAATATGGTCATAAGATGATTAAAAGATTTATAGATTTTATTGATAATGCCGAAAATATAAAAAAGACAAGGAAGCTATTTTATATTATCCTTATTTTAGTAATATTTTCAGATTTTTTTGTCCATCGTGAGCATGCTGCATTTTTCTGGGACAAAATTCCAGGGTGGGGTGCATTATACGGCTTCATCTCCTGTGTCCTGATTATAATCGTTTCAAAGTTCATTGGACATCAGGGGGGTGTCATGAAGGATGAGAATTACTATGATAAATGAGGGTATAAAAACATTATGAGCTGGTTTCATCCGTCTATATTTTTGATATTTGGGGCATTTTTAATACCGTTTCTCAGCGGCAGGGTGCTGAAGGCATATCTGGTGATGATACCTGCTTTGGTCATCATGACAATCTTTTTAATGTCGCCCGGCACCTACTGGATATATAATTTCCTCGGCAATGAAATCATATTCGGCAAGGTTGATAAGTTAAGCCTAATCTTCGGCTATGTATTTTCAATTATGTCCTTAATCGGCATAACCTATGCCCTTCACGTTGAGGACAAGGGTCAGCACATGGCAGGCTTCCTCTACATGGGTAGCTCCATCGGTGTAACATTTGCCGGAGATTATTTTACACTCTTTATCTTCTGGGAGATTATGGCATTCGCCTCGGCATATCTGGTTTTTGCAAGAAGGGAGAAAAAGGCAGTTGAGGCAGGCTTCAGATATATCTTAGTTCATATATTTGGTGGTGTGTGTCTGCTCGGTGGTATCATACTTCGTTACATAGGCACAGGCTCTCTGTTATTTGGCCCGATTGAGCATGACAGTAGTCTGGCATTTTATCTCATACTCATAGGATTTATATTAAATGCAGCAGTCCCACCGCTGCATGCATGGCTGACAGATGCCTACCCAGAGGCAACTGTGACAGGTGCGGTCTTCATGTCTGCCTTTACAACAAAGACTGCAGTGTATGTCCTTGTCAGGGCGTTTCCAGGAACAGAGATACTTGTCTGGTTAGGGACTATGATGGCACTATACGGTGTCGTTTATGCGGTTCTTGAAAACGATGCCAGAAGACTTCTCGCATATCACATTGTCAGCCAGGTGGGTTATATGGTGACAGGTGTAGGTATGGGGACAGAGATGGCATTAAACGGCTCAGTCTCTCATGCCTTCGCACATATACTTTATAAGGCGCTACTCTTTATGGGTGCAGGTGCGGTTATACATATGACAGGCAAAAGGAAACTGACAGAGCTTGGCGGTATTTATAAGACAATGCCGCTTACATTTACACTCTATATGATTGGGGGGTTTGCCATCTCTGCATTCCCACTATTCAGCGGCTTTGTGAGTAAATCGATGGTTGTTGCTGCTGCAAGCCATGAACATAGACCATTTGTAATGCTTCTTCTGACTATGGCATCATCAGGAACATTCCTTCATACAGGACTGAAGCTTCCTTATTATATGTTCTTTGGCAAAGACTCAGGCATAAGGGCAAAAGAGCCGCCAACAAATATGCTTATTGCGATGGGAATGGCTGCATTCCTCTGTATAGGGATAGGTGTATTCCCTGGCCCACTCTACTCTGTGCTCCCTTATGAGGTTCACTTTGACCCATACACAGGAGACCATGTGACAGGTGCCCTCGGCATGCTTATGTTTACTGCCCTTGGCTTTTTCATGCTCTTAAAAAGGCTTGAACCTGAACCCACCATAAGTATTGATGCAGACTGGTTTTACAGGAAGGGGAGCAGGGTGTTCATGTGGGTTGCAAACAAGCCGATTGCTGCCTATGAGGGTTATATAGGAGAGATATATAATTTATGGTTTACAAATCTGACTTTAAAATTATCTGATTTTTTATGGCGAGTTTTTGATTCCCGTATCATAGATGGAATAGTTAATAGTGTTGCAAGTATCTACCTGGGAATAACGAGTTTCGTATGGCGTATTTTTGATGTCCGTGTCATAGATGGTTTAGTCAATAATTTTGCAGAATTCTGGATAGACTTTGGAGGTGTTGCAAGGTTAAGCCAAACAGGCAGGGTAAGAAATTATGCATTTTTTATGCTCCTTGGAGGGGGTATACTTATTAGTTACTATTTATTTAGGTGAACTATTATGAACTATCAAAATTTACCGATTCTTTCAATTGTCACATTTTTTCCCCTGATTGGAATATTCATCATCTTTTTTATTCGGAAGGACAATTACAGGCTCATCCAGTGGATTGCATTTATAACGGCCTTAATTGATTTTATACTATCCGTTCCTCTTTATTTCTCTTTTGATTCTTCCCAATGGAAGATGCAGTTTATAGAAAATATCCCATGGATAGAACAGTTTGGTATCTACTATTCTATGGGGATTGATGGTATAAGCCTCCCCCTTGTCCTTCTGACAACTTTCCTATCAGTCATCGCAATCCTTTCCACATGGACAGCTGTCACTGAGAAGGTAAAGGGGTATATGATTTCTCTCCTCTTCCTTGAAACAGGGATGATCGGTGTATACTGTGCACTCGATTTCATCCTCTTTTACATCTTCTGGGAGGTAATGCTTGTCCCAATGTATTTTATCATTGGTATCTGGGGCGGACCCCGTCGTCTCTATGCGGCAATCAAGTTTTTTCTTTATACAATGTTTGGTAGTTCACTTATGCTCGTTGCAATTCTTGTCCTCTATTTTATAAACCACTCTCAGACAGGGGTGTACTCCTTCAGCATTCCGAAATTTTTCGGAATGAACCTATCAATGAATCTCCAATTCTGGTTATTCCTCGCATTCTTCATTGCCTTCGGAATAAAGGTGCCAATCTTCCCTTTCCATACATGGCTTCCCGATGCCCATGTGGAGGCACCTACTGCTGGAAGCGTAATTCTGGCAGGTGTCCTCCTGAAGATGGGTACCTATGGATTCTTACGAATCAGCTTACCTATGCTTCCACAGGCTTCTATGAATTTCATACCCTTCATCTCAGTGCTTGGTATTATAGGTGTTATATACGGGGCAATGGTCTCTCTTGCCCAGGAAGATATTAAAAAGCTTGTTGCATATTCCAGTGTAAGCCATCTCGGTCTGTGCATGCTCGGTATGTTTGCAATGAACACCGCAGGGATTCAGGGAAGTATTCTCCAGATGGTTAATCATGGTTTGAGTACAGGGGCCCTCTTTTTGATGGTAGGTATAATTTATGAACAGAGGCATACACGACTCATCTCTGAATATGGTGGACTCTGGAAGGTCATACCTGTTTTTACTATAATATTTTTGCTTGTGGTATTTTCATCCATGGGTGTTCCAGGGTTGAACGGCTTTGTCAGCGAAATACTTATCCTTATAGGGGTATTTAAAAGAAACATCTGGTTTGGTATAATCGTCACGGTTGGTCTTATATTGGATACCGTCTATCTTCTCTGGATGTTCCAGAGGGTAGTGCTTGGAGAAATTACAAAGGATGAGAACAGACACCTTAAAGATATAAATAAGAGAGAACTCCTTTGTTTACTTCCCATCATCCTTTTCATTATTTGGATAGGCGTATATCCAAGACCATTTTTAAATAAAATGCAGGCATCGGTAGAACATCTCATTGAACAGGTAAAATTCAATAATAATACTATCACTGAGGATGGGGAACAAGAGGCACATTTCAGTTATGGAAATTTTAATACCAACGATTAATTTAGGAATTATATCTCCTAAGATTCTTATAACAATCTTTGCAATAATAGTTCTGCTTTTGCATGTCTCTGTCCAGCATCTGCTTGATGGACTTAACGGAGGTGGTGTGTAGGAGATGTCTTTTACAAAACTTTTTTTGATTGATAAGAATAAACACGGTTTAATTTAAAACCATATTATCAGGAGGATTTAATATGATAAACTTTAGAGGATTTGTCAGTGCCATTTTACTCTCTCTCTATATTCTTTCAGCAACCCCTTCCAATGCATCGGAAATCACAGACAGTTTCATGGAAGCCCGCCAGATGAGTAATATTCTAAAAATGAAATCCATTATTAAGGAAAATAAAGAGAAGATACCTGAAGAAGTAAATGTGCTGATGGAGGAAGCCTTAAACCCTGAGACTCCCAAAGAGGAAAGGGAATGGAGGCTTTTACTTGCAGAGCTTATAGCACGAACCTACCAGGAGGTAACAAGGGATGCAAATCTCCTCAAAGGAGTGAAAAGAAAAGCCTTTAATACAAAACTGACCCCAGCGGTAATATCTTCTGCCACAGAGGGTTTACATATAGTAGAGATACCAAAGCCTGATGAAAATACAAAGAATATATTCAAACCAGATAATACCATTATCAAGAAAGGGGAGACAGTAAAGTGGGTAAATAATGATTCTGTTGAACACAAATTTGCTGCTGTGGCAGCTATAAGCGAAGGTTCATTTGACTCTAAGACCGTTGAACCGGAAAATAGCTTTGAATTTAAATTTGAAAACCCGGGAGAGTATTTCTATATATGTTTCATACATCAGTCTATGATAGGCAAGATTATAGTGGAGGAATAACTTTAAGTAAGCAGGAACAATGTCCCTTTATAAATAATTATGGAAATATTAATACCTACAATTAAACTGGCAACTATATATCCTGAGATAATTATAACTACTTTTGCAATACTGGTTTTACTATTACAGGTTTTCCCCACTGTTATTGGCAAAGATTATCTGGGTTACACGAGTCTCGCAGGTGTAATCCTTGCTGCAATTATAACAGGACAAGGCGGCGCATCAGGAGAAGGTGGAGAGGCTATATATTCCTTTAGCAATATGTGGGTAGTGGATAATTACTCCCGATTCTTTAAGCTTATATTTCTTCTTGGCACAGGTCTTACAATACTAATTTCAATAAAATATACAAAGGATGAAGGTATCAACAATGGCGAATATTATTCACTTCTGCTCTTTGCCACAGCAGGAATGATGCTCATGGCTGGCGGTACAGACCTTATCGTCATATTCCTGGGACTTGAATTGATGTCCATATCTTTGTATGTGCTGGCAGGGTATGTGAGAAAAAGATTAATATCAAATGAATCGGCACTAAAATATTTCCTCCTCGGCTCCTTTGCCACAGGTTTTCTGCTTTACGGCATTGCCCTTCTCTATGGGGCAACAGGAACAACAAGCCTTAAAGGTATCTCAGGATTTATATCAGAAGCCAGTTTTGGAAGCCCTATTCTAATAATGGGGATGTTACTTCTCTTGATAGGATTTGGTTTTAAGATTGCGGCTGTTCCATTCCATATGTGGACCCCTGATGTATATGAGGGGGCACCATCACCCATAACAGCATTCATGTCTGCAGGACCAAAGGCTGCAGCCTTTGCAGCATTCTTAAGGGTTTTTATTGAGGCACTCCCATCTTTGCAGGGTATATGGGTTGATATAATATGGGTTCTGGCAGCTTTAACAATGACTATAGGAAATGTAATAGCTTTGGTGCAGGATAATGTAAAGAGGATGTTAGCATATTCAAGTATTGCCCATGCAGGTTATGTATTGGTTGCTTTTGTATCAACAGATAAGCTTGGTGTTGCCAGTATATTATACTATATGCTGGCATATACATTTATGAATATTGGAGCATTTGCAATAGTTATAATAATTGGAGGTAAAGGTGAAGAGAAGATTAATTTGAAAGACTATACAGGGCTTGCATACAGATACCCACTAACAGCTGCTGCAATGTGCCTATTCCTCTTATCACTAACAGGGATTCCACCAACAGCAGGATTCATGGGCAAATTATATATATTTTCTGCTGCTATTAAATCAGGTTATGTAGGGTTAGCCACAATTGCTGTTCTTAACAGTGTAATATCAGTTTACTATTATATGAAAATAATCTTAGCCATGTATATGAAAGAACCCGAATCCTCAGTACAACACTCTCCCCTTGTCTTCACACCTGCGATGATAATAGCCCTGGGTTTAGCCGTTTATGGCGTATTAAGAATGGGTATCTTCCCTTCTGCCTATATCTCCATGGCACAGCAGTCATACCTTTCATTTTAGTTAGTTGATACTGAAAAATGACATTTTTTCATGACCCATTGCAATGCTTCGCAGCAATGGGTGCCCCATTAATTTCGGGCACACAGCGGAGTTGGGTCGTGCTCTATTTATTTGAAGTTATTCACTATGGGATAAAGACTTAATAGAACATAGATGACACGGATTACGCGGATTTACACAGATAATTTTAAGACCACCCCTTAATTCCCCTCCTTTGTAAGGAGGGGTGAGGGGAGGTAGGGGCAACAACCCCCTTACCCTCTTTGTTAAGGGGGAAATTTCACCGCCGTATTGGTTCCTAAGTAGTTAAGCTATGCAGACGATGAAATTGTTTTTCTATTTTCACTCTGTTGGGCTAACAAATCGATGAGCGAAGCTCAGCTCCGCCGTTGCCGTGGAGCGCAGCGACACGGCAACGCTTCGCATCACCGGCAGCAAAAAGCAGAGCGACGAGGAGCGAGGAGCGGCGCTTTTTGCTGTCCGAGTGCATGCGATTGTTATGCACTAATACAAATCTACACTGTCGATTTCACACGAGGCAGAGCTGATTTTCACACTCGTTACCTCTTTAAAAGAGCTAAAAGAAAAATTAAAATTCATTGTCTCACTTTCACTACCGTGGGCATATAAGCTGTGCGACTCATCTTGGGAGCTGGCGTCAGATTGAGTGGTATATGTTTGCCTGCCTTTGTATTCAATTTCTACTTGACACTCAACTTCAACATCGAGGTATGAGCCGCCCGCATAATCTGTTTGTACCTCGTAGCTCAAGGTAACATCACAATCGCGATAATAGTTGTTGCCATAACTTTCATTGCAGTCTAAATCGCCACCAGTAATTTCAACACAAACCTCGGCATTGGTCTTGTATTCTGTTTCGCAATCGTCCCCGCTAACACCTTGCGCCTTTCGACGCTGTATTTCCGCTATTAACGCACGTTCGAGCTCTTTTTGTTTTTGGATTTCTTGCGCGCTCATAGCTACACATGTGTTTCCTGTTCTCTTAAATCCTGAATTGCATTCCCAACCATTACCAAGATAATTGATGCTTGCATTTTCAGGGACGTTAACTTTGAGACATTTTTGACCTGTTTGGTAATATCCTCTGTTGCACTCCCAGCCGTTACCTAAATAATTGATGCTTGCGTTTTCTGGCGGTTGGACTTTTAGGCACTTCTGCCTGACTGGTAATACCCTCTATTGCATTCCCAGCCTCCGCCGTAAATATTGGGTGACGCATTTTCCGGCAATGATTGAGCCAATGACGCATTTGCAATAGACATACAAATTATCAATAAAGGTAACAACTTCATGGGCTCACTCTTCGCGCATAACAGAAAAGATGAGTGGCAGGCTTTTAGCCTGTCCACTCCATCGCATTGTTAGGCGTTCTTTTTTAACTTTTGTCATTTTTCACATAGTCAAACAAACTCATCTCTTTCTGTCCACTGATTATAACTTTACTTTTCTTATTTTGTGGCCCATATCTTCCTGTAAATTCACCCATTTTTTTCCTTTCTTTAAAAGTTTTTAGAACAATATGTTTAGATGTTTCTTCTTTAGCAAATTTTAATTCGCTTTCATAATTTCTTAATCTATCTTCAGCAAATTCAATATATTCTTTAGAAATTTCTATACCAATATAATCCTGCCCCAATATCTTTGCGGCAACTAAAGTTGTTCCACTCCCAGCGTAGGGGTCAATGATTACTCCCTTTTTATCGTCCATAATTGAATAAATCGCCCTGACAGGCAATGCTAATGGGAAAGGTGCAGGATGTGAATTTTTTCGCTCGGGGGGGAATCGCCAAATAGAAGTTAATAAAGCGTGTTTTGGCTTTAATTCTTCGCCAATTAAATTTTTTTCTTTTGGTTTGTAAAGCCAATATATTCTTTCCTCTAACTGCCAGAATCTCCAGCCCCTTATATTAGCCGCAATCATCCTATCCCAAATTATTTCCTGTCTGATTAACCATTTTGTTTTTCTCAACCAATCTATGGGATGAAACATCTCACCTCTTTCCCATCTTATTTTGTGATTATAAAAGAATGACCCACCTGGTTTAGTAATTCTAAAAATTTCATCCAAAACCATTATTTGATTTTTCTGATATTCATTTTCAGGTAATTTGTCTGTTGCTCCAGAATACTTTACATTTTTCACCAACCACCCTTTTTTATTTTCACCTTTATTGTACGGTGGCGATGTTATTCCAACATTAACAATCTCATTAGGTAAGGTTTTCAAAATTGTCAAGGAATCACCTTGAATTATTTTTTTTAGATATTCTTTTTGAGTCATCTTGCTTTTCCCTCTAAAAATTCATAAAAATCTTTGGATATATATGGTTTATATTTTGATAATTCAGCTTTATTTAAAAGATAGACAATTTTTAGATTTGGGCTTTTGATAAAATCCTTGTAATCAAAATCTGCACTTCTTAAAAATTGCCCCTTTGTGCTTTTACTTCCTTTTAATTTTCTCTGCCATTTCTGTATTTTTATTTCCAAGTTTTTCACAAAACCTGAAGAACTAAAAGGAAACTCAATAATATAAATCAGTTTACCATCTACAAATCCGCTTACTAATGGATAGTCCCATAAATAGATTTACTTTTAT
>Ga0156025_1024_pt1 | contig 11183 bp, 10 predicted proteins | sample RifCSPlowO2_02_FD_107679 | JGI IMG/M metagenome (GOLD analysis project Ga0156025, IMG submission 107679) | Nitrospinae bacterium RIFCSPLOWO2_02_FULL_39_110 | reverse complement strand
CTGTCCTTCCTCTAATTTGAACAGATAAATCTTGGCGTGGTTTGGATTGTATGTCTTGCGGATTATCAGTCTGCCTTCGCCGATGAGTTTAATAAAATACCTGACCTGCCGATAAAATTCCTGTGTGTCAAAGTCTTCTGAGTTGAGCGATTTTTTAACCGATTGCAGAAACTTATAACATCTTTCTTCGTCTGACAGATGGGTGTCCTTATCGGCAAACTCAAGGAGACCAAAATTTGTTCTATCAACATTTAAACCTACCAGCACCTTGATGTTTATGTCTGGTTTTTCTTTTAATCCTTCATATAATTCTCTTATTCCTGAAAAATAGAAAAAACCTACCAAAAATTTTAATCCATCACTTTTTTGAATCAATTCTATTAAGCGTTTTTTTAGGTTTTCAGCGCTGCTGTTTGTTATAAAGTTTTTCATATTAGCTTTTGGCCTATTTTTTCCATAAATATGTTTGTATAGAAATATCCTGCAAGACAGTCAAAAAAAGAGGTGTCTTTTATCAGGACTTCAAACCTGTCTTTCAGGCTTTGATTTTTTTCATTCGTTATAAATGATAAGTCAGTGGTCATAGACAGTCTGACGCTTTATTATTTATAATTTCTTACAACATCTTCAAAAATAGATAGGGCGGTGTCTGCATCTTTTTTTGTTACAATCAATGGAGGCATGAATCTTATGGAATTAGGACCACAGCCGAGGAGGAGTAAGCCTTTTTGAAAACATTTATTTATTATCTCCCCTCTCTCCTTTTCAGCCCTCTGTTTTGTCACTTTATCTTTTACTAATTCTACACCTATCATCAGACCCTTTCCCCTGACATCACCTATAATTTCATATTTCTTTTTCATGTTATCAAGTTTTTTGAGTATAAAATTACCGACCACCCTTGCATTTTCTATTAAGCTTTCTTCAAGGAGTTTTATTGTCTCAAGTGCTGCCTCACATGAAACAGGATTGCCTCCAAATGTGCTTGCATGAGAGCCGGGACTCCAGTCCATAATCTCTGATGATGCTATTGTTATACCCAATGGCAAGCCTGAGGCTATACCCTTTGCAATTGCCACAATATCAGGTATTACACCAAAATGCTCTGATGCCAGCAATTTTCCTGTCCTTCCCATTCCTGACTGAACCTCGTCGGCAACATAAAGGATGCCATATTTTTTTGCAAGCTTGAAGAGATGCTGGTGAAACTCCTTTGGAGGGACAACATAGCCTCCTTCACCCTGTATAGGTTCAACTATTATTGCTGCCACTTCTTCAGGAGGTATAGTAGTTCTGAATAGGACATCCTCTATCCATTCTACACACTGGATATTGCAGTCAGGATATGCGAGATGATGGGGACAGCGATAGCAGTAAGCATAGGGGACATGGCTTACACCGGGAATCAGTGGTCTAAAACCCCTCCTTTGGACTACTTTACTTGCAGTCAGTGAAAGTGCACCCATTGTCCTTCCGTGAAATGCCCCATAAAAGGCAATTACGAGAGTCCTCTTTGTATGAAATCGTGCAAGTTTAAATGATGCCTCTATTGCCTCTGCCCCTGAATTACCAAAGAATACCCTCTTTCCTTTTTTACCGGGTGTTATTTTTGAAAGTTTCTCTGCAAGTTTAATCTGGGAGGTATAATAAAAGTCTGTCCCTGACATATGTATTAATTTATTTGCCTGCCTCGTTATGGCATCAACTATCCTCGGATGACAGTGTCCTGTAGAGCATGTGGCTATACCTGCTGTAAAGTCAAGGTATCTATTCCCATCCACATCCTCAACTGTCATCCCGTATGCCCTCTCAACAACCAATGGATATGTCCTTGTGTAGGACTTAGATACATACTGACTATCCTTCTTGACCCATTCAGAAGCCTTTTTACCCGGCGGCTTAACTTTTATATAAGGAATTTTTTCTTTTGCCATTGCACCCTCACCCTAATAAAATTGCTTAATTTATGATAACAACGGTTAAATTTATAGCACAAGTATTTATAGAATGAAAGAATTTAATTTGACCGTGAAGGTAAAAAAATGTATAAATATTTTTGTATCTGCGAAAAAAAGGGGGGGGACGGTTGAGTGATGAAAAAGCAATCAGCGAAAATCTGAACGGACTTATTAAAGGCTTAAAGAAGGAATGCGAAGTATTTATAGACCTCGCAAATAAACTTGAGCAGGGGGATTTTACAGAGGATGAGGTAGAGGAGTGGCTTGGTGAAATAATGACATCTGCTGTTTCTCTAAATATCTATTCGGAAAATATCAGGAATGAACTGGACAGGTCTGAGATAGGGTAAATAAATAGATGTGCTGGACGGTTTAAAATCCCGCTAAAGCGGGATTTGGAAAACAAGTATACCAAAAAGAATACGGTAGTATGCAAATACTATAAAGTTGTGTCGTGTTACAAATCCAAGAAATGCCTTTATAACAAGTATTGCTGAGAGAAAAGAGATGATGAAGCCTGTTGCAAAAACAGGAAAGTCAGTTATTGAGAGATATCCAATACCTTTAAAGAGGTCATAGAATGTAGCGGCAAACATGGTTGGTATCGCAAGGAAAAAAGAGAATTCCGTTGCTGTCTTCCTGTCAAATCCAATGACCAAACCACCCATTATTGTAGCCGCAGACCTTGATACACCCGGAAAAAGCGAGAGCATCTGGGCAATGCCAACTCCAAGTGCTAATAGCGGAGTAATATTATCAACTTCAAATATCCTGGCATCCTTTACAATCCTCTCAATAACCAATATGAGGACACCACCGAGAATTAACGCCATTGCAACCGTAGCAGAATTAAAAAGGTATTTCTTTATTAAAACATGTGTCATCAGGCCAACTACCGCAGCAGGGAGAAATGCAAGAAAGAGATTACCCAGAAATCTATTTGCCTTTTCAGTTCCAATATTGGTGATTACGGAAAGGAGTTTTTTCCGATATAGCCATACTACCGAAAGTATGGCGCCAAGCTGGATAAATATCTCAAAAACCTTTGCCCTCTCACCTGTGAAGGAAAGCAGATTACCTGTTAAAATCAAGTGTCCTGTTGAAGATACAGGCAAAAATTCCGTTACACCTTCAACAATCCCAAGAATGATTGCCTTTATAATGTCAAGAAACATAATAATAAAGTTTCAAGTTTATAACTTTTCACTGGTTTAATATTTAGATACATTAATTTCTTCCATCCTCCCTGTAACCATAAAGACAACCCTCTCTGCTATATTTGTAACCCTGTCTGCAATCCTTTCAAGATTATGTGCAACCCATATAAGATAAGTAGCCCCTTCAATAATCTTGGGATTTTCTATCATTAAAAACAGTAATTCCCTATATATATGGTCATAAAGGCTATCCACCTCATTATCTTCATCACATATCGCCCTGGCAGTATCTGCATCCCTGGTTATAAATGCCTTGAGACATCTATCCAGCATCAATAGTCCTTTATCAGCCATCTTCGGCACATCTATCAGTGGTTTTACCAGTTGTTCTTTTCCTATCATTACATTTATCTTGGCAATTCCTTCGGCATGGTCGGCAATTCTCTCAATATCTGTAATAATGCTTAATATGGCAGCAATTGTCCTTAAATCTACAGCCATCGGCTGCTGAGTTGCTATCAGAAGCAGACACCTTTCTTCTATTTCAAATCTCTTTTTATTTATCAAAAGGTCATTCTTTATTATCTCTTTTGATGCCTCTATATCTCTCTTCTTTAGTGATTCCACAGAACCCTTTATAGCATTTATTGCCATCTCACCCATATTAAGCAATTCATCTTCAAGCTCCTGCAATGCCTTATGATATGCCTCTCGTGTCATGCAAAACCTCCCCTTTATTTTAAACTTACAACTAACCACTAACAACACTTATAAGTTGTAAGTTGTAGGTTGTCAGTCGTTAGTTAATAGCTTATCCAAACCTTCCCGTTATATAATCTTCCGTCATTTTATTTGACGGGGCTGTAAATATTTTTTGAGTATTATCAAACTCAATCAGCTCGCCGAGCATAAAGAAGCCTGTGTATTCCGATACCCTGGCAGCCTGCTGCATATTGTGCGTTACAATTACCACAGTATAATCTTTTTTTAATTCGGTAATCAAGTCCTCTATCTTTGCCGCTGCAATCGGGTCGAGGGCTGAGCACGGCTCATCAAATAGTATGACCTTCGGCTCTACAGCGAGGGCCCTTGCAATGCAGAGCCTCTGCTGCTGTCCGCCTGAAAGGGAAAAGGCTGAATCATGCAATCTGTCCTTTACCTCATCCCACAAAGCTGCCTTTTTTAAGCTCGCTTCCACAACATCATCAAGAGTCTCTTTTTTGTTGACACCCTGTATCCTGACCCCGTAAGCCGTATTTTCATATATGCTCTTTGGAAAAGGATTCGGCTTCTGAAAGACCATGCCTATCTGTCTTCTTATGGCGATGACATCCCCATCTTCCGAATATATATCCATTCCATTATAGATTATCCTGCCCTCAAGTCTGAACACCAGTATCAGGTCGTTCATCCTGTTCAGGCATCTTATAAAGGTGCTCTTTCCGCAGCCCGATGGACCTATTACGGCAGTAACAGATTTTTCAGGAATATCAAAGCTTACATCCTTCAATGCTACAGTATTATTGTAAAAGGCATTAACTTTTTCAATCTTAAATGAAATATCCATAGTAATAAGCAATGAGCAACGAGCAACGAGCAACGAGTTTTTTTACTCATTGCTCAGCACTCATTGCTCATTGCTTTCCTTTAAAAGGTTGATGAGACATATTTTTTTCTCAGCCTGTTCCTTATAAGGATTGCAAAAATGTTTAAAAGGACAACCACTCCAATCAGGAGGAGTGTTGTGGTATAGACCATCGGTTTTGCAGCCTCAACATTGGGAGACTGAAATCCCACATCGTATATGTGAAAACCGAGGTGCATAAATTTTCTCTCAAGGTGCAAAAAGGGATAGTTCCAGTCGAGTGGGAGAGACGGAGCCAGCTTTACAACACCTGTAATCATCAGCGGCGCTACCTCCCCTGCTGCCCTTGCCATTGCAAGGATAAGCCCTGTCATTATACCGGGCGCCGCACTCGGCAGAATGACCTTCCAGATTGTCTCAAATTTCGTTGCACCAAGGGCAAAAGACCCTTCCCTCCATTCTCTCGGAGCTGCGGAAAGCCCCTCTTCTGTTGCAACTATTACCACAGGAACAGTGAGAAGGGCAAGCGTCATTGATGCCCACAGTATGCCTCCTGTTCCATAAGTGGGTGCCGGGAGCATCTCAGGGAAAAAGAGTTTGTCAATGGTTCCGCCGATAAAGTATATAAAAAATCCGATGCCGAAGACACCAAAAACTATTGAAGGGACGCCTGCCAGATTATTCACTGCTATGCGGACTGTTTTTACAAGGGTTCCCTGCCGTGCATATTCGTTCAGATATATGGCAGCAAGGACTCCGAGGGGGACAACTGCAATACTCATGATAATCACCATCATAACGGTGCCGAATATTGCAGGGAATATTCCGCCCTCTGTATTAGCCTCCCGCGGGTCGTCTGAGACAAATTCCCATAACCTGCTTAAGTAAATTCCTGTTTTTTTAAAATATCCCATATCATTCGGCATATAAGACCTTACAACATTATAAACAGGTATCTCCTTTTCTTTTCCATCGGCAGTTGACATTAAAATAACCGCCTCCCTGCTTTTCTTATAAAGTTCTTCAAGCTCTAAAGACTTTTTCTCATACATCCCCTTCTCCCTTTCTATCTCCTTTGAAATATTCTCTATCCTTTCTTTTATAGCAGGATTTTCTTTTCCGTATTCAAGCTCCAGCTTTCGTATCTTAAGCCTGAGCCTCTCCATATCATAATTTATCTGTCCGATCTCCTTTTTTGCCACAAAGACTATCCTTTTGTGGAGCTCGCCGTATTTTTCAACAGAGGAGCTTAATGCAGACCGTATATTACCATCTGCGACTGAAACAACTGCCCCGTCTATTTTCAGCTCTTTTACAAAACCATACATATTCCCCCATTCGCGCCTTTCGAGGCACAGTGCGTTTTCCGGATAGTCAATGCCCTTTATATCCTCAACATCAATCCATTTAAAATCGAGCCCGTATATATCCCTGTTGCCCATTTTAAGCTGTATCCTGTATTTTAGAATTGTTCCCTGCTCTGCGCCTGGCTGCGGTATCGCCTCTCTGTTTACAATCTGACCGAGGAGCTTCTCGTTATTTTTCAGCGTTAATAGGGCTATATCCGATGGCCAGAAGAAACCGAGCCCGTTTTTCATTATAAGGAGCAGGATAGCAACAATCATGATAATGCTTATTGCCACTGCCCCGCCTGTCAGCCAGATAAATGGCTCGCCTGTTTTAATAAATTTTTTCATAAAAAAACAAAAGAAAAAGATTATTAGCCACAGATTGACACAGATTTTAAAACCTCATTCTTTTTAAATCTGTGAAAATCTGTGAAATCTGTGGATATATTTTATAATTTCCTGTGCATAAGTCTGTGTAAGTCTGTGGCTAATTTTTTTTACATCTGTGCATATCTCTTTTTCAGTCTCTGTCTTACCACCTCTGCTGCGGTATTTACCATAAAGGTTATAATAAACAGCAGGAGGGCGGCAAGGAACAGCACCCTGTAGAGTGTGCCGCCTGCCGGCGCTTCCGGTATCTCCACTGCAATATTGGCTGACAATGTCCTAAATCCGTTAAATATATTCCACTCCATGATAGGGGTATTTCCTGTCGCCATTAAAACAATCATAGTCTCGCCGACAGCCCGTCCAAAGCCTATCATGATTGCAGAGAATATACCCGGACTTGCCGAGGCAAGGACAACCCTGACGGCTGTCTGCCATAATGTAGCTCCGAGCGCCAGAGAGCCTGATATTAAATGTTTGGGGACATTGGATAAGGCGTCCTCTGAGATTGTAAAGATAATGGGAATGACTGCGAATCCCATTGCAAAACCAACGACAAGTGCGTTTCTCTGGTCATATCTGAGCCCGAGTGTATTGTAATACCAGTTTCTGAAATCCCCGGCAAAGAGAAGATTTTCTATATAGTAATTCATCCATAAGCAGATAATCATCCCGAAAATAAAGACAGGGATAAGCAAAAGAGACTCATTCCCTGAGTTGAATTTATTCTTTAAGGATGGCGGAAGGGAGCGATACAGAAGGCTTGAGAGTATTGATAAAAACGGCAGCACTATCAGCATCAGCATTATAGCAGGAATCCTCTTTTCCACAAGAGGGGCGAGCCAGAGCCCTGCCAGAAAACCAAGGATAACGCTTGGGAGTGCAGCCATAGTCTCTATAACAGGCTTTATAATCCCCTTTAACCACGGCTTCATAAACAGGGATGTATAAATTGCCCCAAGCACAGCAACAGGTATGGCAAACAACAGCGCATAGACTGTCCCTTTTAAAGTGCCATATATAAGGGGGAGAAGGCTGAATTTCGATTCAAAGTCATCTGTCCCACCTGTAGACTGCCATACATATTCTTCCTTTTCATACCCTTCATACCAGACCCTGCCAAAGAGGGATTTAAGGGAAATCTCAGGGTGCGGGTCATTTATCGTTTGATAATAGAGGATGTTTTCAGTGTCAATGGAGAGGAGACCGTCATTTTTCGGCGAGTATGAGACCATATAAATCGGCTTGCTGCTGTGCTGTATAATGAAACGCGTCTGCTCGGAGGTTGCAAAATGGGAATATACCGTTCCATCCAATGATGCAGTCAGAAAGCCCTTTCCCCGTATGGATGGGGAGATAGAGGTTATCGCCCCGTTCTGTGATTTAAAAGTATGTATCTTTTTTAATCTCCACCCTGTTTCAGCAGTTTCGTCCCTTACCCTGAACCAGATATTTATCCCCCCCTGTCCATCACCGGCAACAAGGGAGACATCGCCAAGCAGAAAGGATAGGGCAGTAATAGGGCTGATGCTCGCTTTAACAGTATTAATAAGCTTTGGAGACGACCTTTCCCTGATATCAAAATGGTATATATTACCGGATTCAGCCCCGGCATAGAGATTCTCAAGAAAACCATCCATTGCAAGTGAGGTTATCTTATCATTTATAAAAGAAGAAAGGTCGGCATGAAAATCCTCGGTCTTTACACCGTCAAGGAGAGACTCAGTGGTCTTTCTCCCATACAATAAAAATCTTCTGTCTTCTGTATAAACAGCGGTTGCAATATCCGATTCCTTTTTGCCAAAGGCAGCAAGTTTTATCGGCGTCTTCTCCGGGATAATCTGAATTAAATCATTCTCCTCTATTTCCGACTCAATAATCCTTTTATTATTACTATCATAATTAATTTTGTATTTTATCTTTACACTTAAGATACCCCCATCGGATGTCCCAAAGGCAAGTTCCCTGTTATCGCCAGAGCGGGAGACTGAAGTGATTTTGGAATCCTTTAAATTGTTTAGCCGATTCAGCCCCTTCAGGATAGTCTGCCCTCCAGCAGGCGAAAAGAAAAAGACCCTCCCATCATCACCAATGATATAAGATGACTCATGATACCCATCCATCCCAATTGCAGCAGGACGAAAATCTCCATCAATCTTAAAGCTAAAAACTTCTCCTGTTTTCGGTTTGCCAAATAATGGATAGACTTCTATTGATATAAAAATAAAAATAGCAGCAAGCCATGCAATTATAGCCGCACCACCAATAGTTACAACCCATCTGGCTGCCTTGTCAATAAGTCTCTTTCTGCGATTGCTTATTTTATGGGACATAAAAAAGAAAAAGATTTTTACTCCAGCTTACTCAATTCTTCTTTCAGAACCTTTACCGGAATCGGCATATAACCATCCTTTATAACAACCTCCTGCCCTTCTCTGCTGAATATATACTTACAGAACTCCCTTATAAGAGGGTCGAGGGGCTTATTGGGAGACTTATTAATATAAAGGTAGAGAAATCTTGCAAGCGGATATGAACCGCTTATTACATTCTCCATGGTAGTCTCTTTAAAGGTCTCCCCCTCTTTCAGCGATAAGGGGAGGGCATGCACACCTGAAGTTATATATCCGATACCGCTATACCCTATTCCATATCGGTCTTCAGTTACGCCCTGAACAACAGAGGCAGAGCCTGGCTGCTCCTTAACCTCATCCTTATAATCCCCCTTAAACAGCGCATGCTCCTTAAAATACCCGTAGGTTCCTGACGCAGAATTACGGCCATAAAGACTGATTGGTCTGTTTGCCCAATCACCTGTCAGACCGAGCTGTCCCCATGTCTTGACATTCTCCTTAGCTCCGCCCTTCCTTGTCTTGGAGAATACACCATCTACCTGTGTAAAGGATAATCCGTTTAAAGGGTTATCCTTATTTACATAGACAGCCAGGGCATCCAGAGAGGTTCTCATGGGTGTCGGTTTGTATCCATATTTTTTCTCAAATTTGTCAATCTCCTCATTTTTCATAGCCCTTGACATTGGACCAAACTGAGATGTCCCTTCAATCAATGCAGGCGGCGCCGTAGTGGAGCCTTTTCCTTCAATCTGAACCTTTACATTTGGATAAATCTTTGCAAACCCCTCTGCCCAGAGGGTCATGAGGTTGTTCATCGTATCCGAGCCTACACTGCTAAGGCTTCCTGATACTCCTGACACCTTTTGATATGCCGGGACAGACGGGTCAACCTCGATTGCCCATGCTGTAGTTGTAAAAACCGCTAACATTACCGCAATACCTATTATTTTTCTAATCATTCTTCCTCCTTTTTCAAGAAACATTATATTACACTTCTGAAATACTACAAACCAAAAATTATTCGGGAGGGACGGGTTGTGCGCCCGTCCCGCTACCTTAGAAATAAATCTGCGATTGAATCTGGAATGAGCTTAAATTATCATCATTTGTCAGCTTGCCGGAGTTCCCCTTGCCAAAGGTGGTAACCGCATAGTTCGCTCCTATCTTGAAGCTGTGCCCCTTTGGATACCAGTTAAAACCAAAGGTAGTTGTTGTCTGGTCATCGTCAGTCTTCTCTGAATCCTTGTTGTAATATTCATAACGGAATGCTGGCTCAAAGGCAGTTCCATTGATGTAATACCCTGTCTGACCATACCATCCAGTCGGTTTTGTTGATTTTGTCCCGGCAGTGCTTGGAGCAATATCCATTGATACATACTCGCCCTGAACCGCTAAACCACCAAGGTGAAAGGAAAGGTCAAACCCGGTTAGGGTTCGGTCCTCTTTATCCGGGTCTGATTTGTATTCTATTCCACTCTGAGCACCATAGTGTCCTGACAGCGTAAGGTGCTTCCCCTCTCCAAGATTGGCATCCGATTGTTTCTCTTCAACCCATCCCGGCGGTGAAATCTCAATCATGCCGATATAGGCAAGTCCTGATTTCTCTACTGTTTTACTCGTCCATTTGGTTGTCTGCCCTGCCTGCCATCCATCTGTTACAGAGACATAATATTTAAACATCCCTTCTGCAGCCTTCCCGTGAAGCATTATCTGTGGACCATAATATCCATGCCCATGGGTGTCATTGAAGAATTTCTTTGCATCCTCAGTAACACTTGGTCTTTCAATAATAAGCTGTTTTGAAGACGAGGTTAATGATACCCTTGAATAGGGGAGTTTCTTCTTTCCAAATAATAATCCAAGATTATCAGAGAGTTTGTAATCTCCAAAAATATGGTATGCAGAAACACTCGCTGTAGAGTCCTGCTTTGATGTCTTATCCGCTTCAAATTCCGCTCCAAATTTAAAATTCTTGGTCAGGTTGCCGCCAATCTCCCATCTGACCCTCCTCAGATACATATCATTGATTGAGGAATAGCTCTTGCCATCGTCAGACTTTAGAGAGGTGCTTGTCTCTCCAATATCAAATCTGGGCTGGATACGAAACCTCATATTCAATTTTGTATCGTCGTCTATCTTGACGCTAAATCCCTTCGTCTCCTTCCCAAGCGGAAACTCAGTATCCGCAAAACTGTATGCCGAAAGAGATACAATTGACAACATAACTATCATAAAAATCTTTAACACTTTCATTTATTCCTCCTCCAAAAAATTGAAATTATTTTGCCCCATGCCTTTTATCATACTCGGCTATTGCCTCATTCGTATCAAAGACTACAGTCTCGCCATTCGGGCCATAGCCAATCTTTGTTATGGCCACACCGATTTCACCA
>Ga0156025_1101_pt1 | contig 16048 bp, 14 predicted proteins | sample RifCSPlowO2_02_FD_107679 | JGI IMG/M metagenome (GOLD analysis project Ga0156025, IMG submission 107679) | Nitrospinae bacterium RIFCSPLOWO2_02_FULL_39_110 | reverse complement strand
TGTCCTTGCGAGGGTTCCGCCTGCATTTCTGGATTTAAACAAGAAGGCACTTCAGATTGGGTTTGAAAGGGCAAGGGATTTAAAACCACTATCATGAAATTTAGGACGCAGATGGACGCAGATTATCAGGATTATTCTTAAACTGCTCACACCTTCTGCATCCTCTTGAGCAACATTTTTAGACCTACACTTGACATGAGTCAAATAGATATCTACAATAGTAGAAATTTTATTGGTGCTTTAGACCACCATCGCCCTGACTCCAGAATCCTATCTACAATAGTAGAAATTTTATTGGTGCTTTAGACGGCAATGAATCTGGGGCAGCTTCAAATCTACAATAGTAGAAATTTTATTGGTGCTTTAGACCTGATGCAGATGCAATAACAGTAGTGATCTACAATAGTAGAAATTTTATTGGTGCTTTAGACCGCTATGGGAGGCAGCAATTGGAGTATCTACAATAGTAGAAATTTTATTGGTGCTTTAGACATGGGATGAGCTGACAGAGGGGCAGAATCTACAATAGTAGAAATTTTATTGGTGCTTTAGACTACTTTGAAGTGCGTAGAGCATAGGATCTACAATAGTAGAAATTTTATTGGTGCTTTAGACTTGAGGCAATAAAAGCAGCTGGCGAAATCTACAATAGTAGAAATTTTATTGGTGCTTTAGACTGATAATGTCTGAAAAACACCGTTTTTTTGCGAAAAAGCAAACATTTCATGTCTCTTTTTCTGCATTTTTTGCCTTTTTGTGGTTTTGACCGCCAGTCCAAGCGCCATTTTTTACATTAAGACCGAGGTTTGATCTACAATAGTAGAAATTTTATTTGCAAATTTATACTATCAGCAAGTCAGTTTCATCGTTTTTCGCATAGCCATAGCGAGTGATTTTACACTGCTTGCTAAGATTAAAAATCATTACGCTGTCATTTTGCGAAAATTTTTTTTCAAAATAATGCGTAATATGTGTTGTGATGTTTTCCAGCACCCTTTCACTGTTTCGTATTTCAAAGACCGAATACTGCAGCCTGCCGCCAAACTTACTCAAATATTTAGAAAACTTGGTGCGAAGCTTACCATTAGATATATCATAAGAAATAATGAGCATAAAAGCAATCTATTCTCTTATTTTAAAAACAGGATATTGATCTATCGGCTTTTCTCGTATGAAACAGCGGTAATATTCCTGCACATAACTGAAAATATTTTCTTTATGCTCCAAAATGCTTTGGATGAGCCAACGGGTATAATCTTTATTCTTTTCTATTTTCAGGAAATATTGCCCTTTTTGCTCTCTGAAATCGTCTTTTTGCATTTGCTTTAATCCATAAGAGCGTTTAATCTGCTTATCTATGATACAGCGAAATGGTTCTACTATATCACACACTAACGATTTTCGCTGATAAAAAGAGCGGTGATATACACCCTGATATAAATCAAAACCATACAGGTTCAGCATACATTCTATAATATTAAAAAGGTAGGTGTAGCCAATATCTAAAGTGGTATTGATTATGTCAATCTTTGTTCTCGGTCTGCGCCCATTCCATTCCATCTCGTCAAACCAATGGCTAAAATACAAGCGTGATGCAACGCCTTCCAAACCCAGCAGCATTTGCAGAGCAGCGGCGGTTGTGGTTTGCTGTGCATATTCTGACATTTGAGCAATCGCATCTTTTGCGCCTTGCGGTTTGCTGCGGATACTTTTGAGCAACTCTATTTGATTGATGATTTTGTTGTTCACCAAATGGCGTGCGATACTTAAATCATTATAATCATATTGCTTTTTACGCAATAAGAAATTGCCCTCGGTAGTGCTGTTCCATAATCCGTAAGGTTTGCAATTATGCAACAGCATATAAATGGAAAACCCAAACTTTTTGCTCCTCTCCAAAATGCCCGATGTAATGGTTATGCTTCCCACAATCCACAACGAAAATATTTTGTGGCAAGTGGTTTGCAGCACTGTATTTTCCTCTCCATCTTTGACAATTAGATTATCGTTTTTGAATGATACTTTCTGCCCTTCTGCGGCAAAGCATATCACGATATTTTTTTCTCTGAAATCAGGCAGGCTCAGCATAAACTGTAATCGCAAAGGTTTGAATAGATGCAGTTGTGGCATTTTGCCTCAACTGGAATAAAATCTGTGGCATTCATATCAAAACTGTTGATTTGCTCAATCAGTTTTTCAAATTTTTGCTGCATCTCATGATTTTCATGCGGCAGAGGTATCGGGTGATTTTTATTGTGCGTAATGTCATAAAGCGCAATGCTGTTTACCGCATAACCCATTTCGCAAAGGGCATGATACTGCGCATACACCTGAAAAACATAACCATCATAAACGGTTTTTATCTGCCGCTTCCTTTCCGTGAGTTTTCCGCTGTCTATATCGAATAAATCCACCTTGCCGCAAATCTTATATTGTTCGCAATAAATTTCCAGTCCCTGCAAAATGTTTTTGCGGGTAGAGTATGCCTTTTCGTCAATTGAAGCATGCGCTGCCTTGCCTGCTATTTGCGGCCTTTGCTGATATGTCTGTGTGTTGAAACTGCCGTATAACTGATGAAAGTAGATGGAGCGCGGGCAAAAAATAAAATCATTGAGAAACGATATGGAAATATAAGTTTCCATTTTTCATTTTCTATATTCCTTTTTTTGCGCAAATTCATACCATTCCTTATTGCTGATAGATAAATCAATCCAATTTTCTTTCTGCGTTTTCTTTTTGCCTGTTTTTTCCTCTTTTTTAAATTCGCCTTTTATACGTTTCAGCAGCAACAAGCCTTTCAATGCTATGTGATACGCCCCATTGGCGTCGGCGTCATTAGGTTCGGTTTCTTTTGCTTTTTCTGAATTAAAAAACACCCCTTCGTCATTTGCCACAGGAGAAAGAATAAAATCTCTACCTTTGCCATCGGTGTATCGCATTTGGAGAACTAAACGCAAAAGAGCAATCAGTCCTTTGTAAAAAGAGGTATTCCCCTTATCCTTTATTTGTGGGCTCAAATCATTGCCATGGGCATACGGCATGATTGCATGCTTTGAAAATAAATCCTGCAATTCCTGCGTAACATTAACTTCCTTAAATGATTTATAAGACGGCTGATACTGAAAACGCTGTTCGCCATGCGTGCAGATTATCCACGGTTCATTATACTCATCGGGCAATTTTGCTTCATCATCTTTGACAAAATTGTTATAGCGAGCGGCAAACTCAAAATAATTCTTATCAGGGTTAAAACGGATGTATTCAAACTTCTGAAAAAACTCCACTGCATCTTCAATCTTGGGATAAATGAAATTCATAAATCCAGTTGCGTAATCAATCTTACTCGTGTTGGCCGCTGGGACATAAAAGATAAAGCCGGTTTGCTTGCCCATATCCTTGAAACTTGTAAACGGCGCAGCTAATTGATAGGCATTCAAAACACCACCCGGTTCATAGGCTTCACGGTCTTTAAATACGAGATAATTGAGTTTATCAATCAGCATCTTCTCCAATTTCTGATATACCTGCCTTTCTACTTTCTTTCTTATGTCTTTAAATTTCATAGTCAAATCTTCCAATACGATGATGGCATTGTGTTCAATCATCATACGGGCGATTTTATGCACTACCTGGGACAGATAGCCTTCTTTCAGTTCTTTGATTTTGCCGATGGTGTCCCATGACTTTCTAGCGGCATCACGGGCTTTTTCTTTTTCTACAAGACTTGCATAATAATCTGTTTCATGCTTTGTGCCGTTGAATTCGTTTTTAATCACATTAAAAGAGCCCTGTTCCAGTATTTCGCCCTTTGAATTTATGAGCGAATAGTAAGCTAAATGTCTTTCGCCGCGGTCAATGCCGATGATGTTGGGAAAATTTTCTTTGAGGGTTTCGTTTGCACCCTTGTTAAAGGTATATGCAAACGCTTTTTTTCTGTCATTTTCAGAGGGAACTTTTGCTTCTTTGAAATTGAGTGTAATTGGAACATGAAAGTGATATTTATCTTCTGTGTATCGCTTGTCTTTTACAATGTCGTATTCTTTAAAAAGACTTTGCTTTTTAGGATTGTTAGGGTTTTTATTGACTATGGGTTTGTTTTTTTTATGAACAATTTTTGATTTTTTAGGGATGGATTGAGGGCGATAAAAAACCTCTGCTTCGCCATTCAACTTGACAACAACATCTTTCAAATTTTCTTTATCAAAGACTGCTTTCCAATACAGTGTGTGCAAATTGGGCTTGCCTTTGCTGTAGGGCGAAAAATCTTTGTTGTAAATTTTGAACAGGAAAAGTTTGCCTTCGGAGACTAATTGATGGATATATTTTGCAGAAACATTTTGAAAACTGATTTTATAACCCTGATGTTCCACCTCCCTGTAAAATTCGTTGATGTCCTGATATGTTTTTGTTGGTGAAAATTGAAAGTTAAATTGTTTCCAATCCTCATGCTTTGCAATAGATGTTTTAAAGAAATCAATCAAAGCATGACAATCACTTAATGAAAAAATCTCTCCTTTCTTGTGGGTGCCTTTTTTATATTTCTCTATCAATTCCTTTGATGGATTGAAATACTCAATCCATCTATCAGAGAAAATTACTTTGGGCAGCATCTTATTTGCGCCCGGAAGCAATTTGTAATTCATCTTTTCATAAAAATCATTGTCAGATGATGCTGGAATATCGTGAAAAACCTTATTGTGTTTTTTATCCATAATTCCTAAATAATACAAACTATCTTTTCGGAAAATTACAGAGGTATTATCCGTTTCTTTATTTACATCCCAACCGCTGAGCAAAGAAACATTCTCAAAATTCAATTTAATCTTTTCGGTGGAATAAGGCTTTTGCGTAAGGAAGTTGCGCACCATATTGTAAAGCGGAGTTACAGATTTTAACTGTTCAAACAGTTCATCAAACTCGCTGTAGAATGCGTCTTTGTCGGGCAGTTCTGCATTTTCTTTTTTAGGCGGAACCACAAAAAGCGGTTTAACAAAGTGAAGGATATGCTGGCAACTGTCAAGGTAATCCTTTATAGCAGCAACAGCATTTTTATCTTGTATCAGTTCACTGTTGTTTCCATACTCTTTGTTTAATACCGATTGAACCGCCTCGTGCTGCTGCCGGAAACGGACTATTACATTCGCCTTTTCTTTTTTATTGTTTATTTCAATGTTAGTTGTAAGCGAATTGAGATACTGAAGAACAGGGTTTGCATGTTTCAAAACCTCTTCTCTCTTTTCTTTGTTTTCAATCTCGGTTTCCTGCAAATACGCTTTCAAGGCGGCTTCAATCTCTGCAATGCCGAAATAACTTTTTTTCTGCTGCTTCTCTTTTTCTTTTTTGGTTTTGTATGTTTTATCAATAAAAGCATTTAAGGCGCTCGTGATTACCGAATAACTGCCGAAGATTTGCTGTGAAACAGCAGAGATAAAAATATTTCGAATATAGATTTGAGAAAGATCGCAATCTGTGGGATTAAGTTTTTTGTTGAACAAACTTTCAATTTCATCAATTACATTTTTCCTTTCGTTGTTTTTTATAAATCCGTTAATGGCTTTTTCGTAAAATTCACGGATGCTCGCAATAAGCTCTTTTGCAGTTTCAAACTTTTCAGGGAGAAAGGATGCGCTTGTTCTATCGCTCAGAATTTGCTTATAAAGCCGAGCCAGCACAGGAGCATCCTTGCTTTTCAAATTATTCTTTTGCCCGAAAAGATTTATTTTTATATTTACTCCTTGTATCTGTGCACCTCTTGAATCGGTTTTGCCGCCAAGGATAGTATTATATCGGTCAATGCCGCTTTGTGTCAGACACTGGTTAAAATAATCAATAGAGAAAACATCCTTCAACTTATTGCCGTCCAATTCATCATTCATTTGCGTTTCCACTTCCAAAAAATCAATCTTGTGATTTTCGGTCAGTCGTTGAAAGGTTTTCATGTTGCTGATGAATTTGGGCAAGTTTTCATGCACAATGCGATAGGCAATGGCAGTGGATTTTTCTTCAGCCGAATACATATTTCTGCGGTTTTCATTAAACCCGCCGAAATAAGTGGTGAATCCCTTGAACTTTAAAACTAACGCCGCATCGTCATTTCTGTCTTTGCTTTTTAAAAAATTCGGAACTATCTCTTTAATCAGTTTTTTCTCATCCTTTATTGGATTGTCTTTCAACCATCCGGCGATTTCCTTGCGCAATGCTTCGCTGATATTGCTCAATACTCTAGTATCTCTTTCTTTGGCAGGCTTGCCTAACAGCGCAGTAAATTCGTCATAATATGCTTGAAGTTTTTTCAGTTGTTTGCCGGATAATGCATGTTCTATAAAATCCTTATGATATTCATCAATGAGTTTTTTTGCTTTTCTATAATCATCGGCTCTATCTTTATCTTGTTTTAACAATCCCTTCTTCTTAATAAACTTTTCAGTCTCACCCTGCGGCACCAATTCAAAGCGCAAGGTCTTGGAAAGTTGACATTTTTTTGTAAAGCTATTGAATAATTCTTTATTCTCCATGTTTCGCTCCCTCCTTATTCAAACTTTAGACTTTCTGGCGGACTTATGTCTAATATGGACAAAGTCATAGTATCCCCTCCATCATTATTATACCCTCTTGATAGCAGAGAGGGGATGATTGATTTGCCTATATATATTTTTATCCTTATTCTTTCTGTTGTTCAATAATATTTAGCAGGCTTGCGTAAAATTCTTTTATATCATCAAGCTCATTCGTCAGAATATCATGAAGCATTTCAGTATCTATGTGATTATAAAGATGGACGATTCTATTTCTGAACTGGCTCATTTTTTTGTATTTTTCTATCTGGTCTTTGGGAATATATCCTGCCTCGCTTAATATATCTATAATTTCTGCATTTGTATTTGGCATTTTAAATCCGAGATTGGCGATTATATAACTTCCAATATCAAGGAGTGCCTGTATTGAAATCTGCAATCTATGAAGGGCAGAGTCTATATTTCTGAAATCAGCGGTAAATTCCTCATAGGTCTTTGAGGAGAAAAATTTTAGTTTCTCATGGTTATCAAATATGGCATCAATCTTTGTTTGTATATCCTCTTTTCTCATAATCTTGCAAGTCTCCTCCTGTAGCCGTCAAAGTAATAGTTATCCATAAACCTGAGAGTCGGCTCAAAATCACAATATGCTGAGATTAGACGGCTCACATAGTTAGCTCTGAACGAGGAGTCTGCATTGTAAATCAGTTTCCCTGTCCTTAAAACATTATACTGAAAGATAAGTCCCTGTCTGTTCATTTCTACAATATCAACCTCTTTTTTAAGGACTTCCTCTATTTTAACAGCAAGATAATCCATCTGATGTATCAGGTATCTCCCCTTTGGAAAAGGCTCTTTTAGTAATACCGCTATGTCCACATCACTCATAGGACTTATCCTGCCTGAGACATAAGAGCCAAAGAGATATGCTGAGGCGATATAGGGGTAATCTTTGAACAAGTCTTTTAGTTTTTTAATATCGAGCATAAACCTTTCAAGCCGTTTAAACTGATTAAACAGTTTGAACAGTTTAAGATGCTATAGCAGATGGCATCTTGGGCTCAGAACCGCCGCTATCCTTTGTCGGAAGGATAGTTAACTTTTTATCTTTTTTAATCATCTCGCATTTTCCATCCAGCACCGCATTTTCCTCAACAAAAAGAAGGGGGGTCCTGATATTTCCTATAACCTCACCTTTTGACCGAATCTCTATCTTGTTGGCTGCTATTATATTTCCTGTCATTTTTCCCCTCACAATAATCGTTCCAATAGAAATTTCTGCATTAAGAATTGCACTCTCTCCTAAAATAAGGGTATCCTTACTAACTACCTCCCCTTCAAACTTTCCATCTATCCTCACCGTTCCCTCAAAACTCAATAGCCCTTTAAACTCTGTCCCCTCTCCTAAAAATGCCTTTACCTCCTCTTTTGCCTCTGGTCTACCCATCATAGAATTTACCTCCCCCTAATAAGTTCTATTATCCTTTCAAAATCCTCATCAGAGTAAAAAATAATTTCAATCTTTCCTCTTTTTCTACCCTTTATAATGTTAACCTTTGTCCCTAAGAATTTTTGAAGCTCTTCTTCCATCCTGTTTTTAAAAATATCTACTGTTTTTTTAGGCAGTTCTTTCTTTACCCTCTTACCACGAGTTATGAAAGACTCTATCTCCCTTACGGACATATTTCTTTTTATTATCCTCTCTTTAAGGAAAATTTGCTCTTTGGCTGAGTCAAGAGACAGAAGCGCCCTTGCGTGTCCCATAGTTAATTCTTTATTTGCAATACTATCTTGAATCTCCTGCGGAAGCCTTAACAGTCTTAGGTAATTTGCAACAGATGACCTGTCTTTTCCTACCTTTTTTGCAATTTCTTCCTGTATTAAATGAAACTCATCCGCAAGCCTTTGATATGCCCTTGCCTCTTCCATTGGATTGAGATTCTCCCTTTGAATATTTTCAATCAAAGCCAGCTCCAATGACCCTTCACTTGTAACCTCCTTAACAATGGCAGGAATTTTTTCCATTCCTGCCTTCTGAGCCGCTCTCCATCGCCTTTCCCCTGCAATTAACTCATAACCACTATCCGTCTTCTGAACAATTATAGGCTGGACTATTCCTTTTTCTTTAATAGAACTTACCAGTTCATCGAGTCTTGCATCATTAAACATTTTTCTGGGCTGGTATCTATTTGGACTAACTTCTTCTACAGGTATCTCAAGGAGGATACCTTCCCTTTTTTCTTCCACAACAGGAATCAATGCCTTTAAGCCTTTACCAAGTGCCTTTCTTTGCATTTAAAATAATCTCCTTTGCTAAATCAATATATGCATCTGCACCTTTTGACCTGCAGTCGTAAAATATTACCGGTTGCCCATAACTTGGCGCCTCACTTAATCTGACATTCCTTGGTATTACAGTATTCAAAACTCTTCCATTGAAATGCCCTTTTACCTCCTGCATTACCTGAGAAGATAGGACAGTCCTGCTGTCAAACATTGTAAAAAGTATCCCTTCTAGAATCAGCCCGGAATTTAAAGATTCCTTAACAAGTTTTATTGTATTCATTAGCTGACTTAAGCCCTCAAGTGCATAATATTCACATTGAAGAGGGATTAATATAGAATCTGCTGCTGTTAATGAATTTAAGGTAAGGAGTCCCAATGAAGGAGGGCAGTCAATTATAATAAATTCATATCTCTTCTTTACCTCTTTAAGGATCTCTCTTAACCTTGACTCCCTTGAATCATAATTTACCAATTCTATTTCTGCACCAATAAGGTCAATATTTGAGGGGATTATATCCAGACTATCAATACCACTGCTCAATATCACATTAGCTATGGATATTTCTCCAATTAGTGCATTGTATATATTTTTATTATCCTTATTTATACCGAATCCTGTGGTAGCATTGCCCTGAGGGTCTATATCTATAAGTAAAACCTTCTTTTCTGCAACAGCAAGACAGGCAGACAAATTTATCGCCGTTGTGGTCTTCCCCACCCCGCCTTTCTGATTTGCAATACAGATAACCTTTCCCATAAAGAAATTACAAGCCACGAATTTCACGAATCAGCACGAGTAAAAAAGAGGTTTAAATTCGTGGTAATTAGATTTTGTGGCTAACGATATGTAATATATAGCATATATAAAATGAAAAACAAAGAAAAAATGTTTCACGTGAAACATTTTTGTATTTTGACTAACTTAAACTTTCTCCCAAACATTGGCTTATCTATTTCCAGAATATCTTTAATAACCCATTTGCCCTTTGTTAATTCTCCCTCCGCACCTTTCAGTTCTGTCTCAAGGTCGTCCCCTTTCTGAGTTATAAAAAGCCCTTCTGCTTTTAACAATGGAAATGAAGCCTTTAATAATATCCCTATATCCCCTACTGCTTTTGATAGAATTACATCATAATATCTTCTATATTTGTCAAGAGCTGCAATTTTTTCCACCCGTTCGGCTATACATTCTACATCCGACAAATCGAGTTCTCTGCAAATATGTTTTAAGAATGCTATCTTTTTTTTTGAGCTATCCATCAGTGTAGAGGATATTTCGGGATGTAGAATTTTTATGGGAATACCGGGGAATCCCGCACCAGTTCCAATATCAAGGATATTTTTTGCCCCCTCCCCAACCCTCTCCCCTTGAGGGGGAGGGAAGGGTGGGAAAAATCCGTAAAGGAAGGTGAGGGACTCTAAAAAGAGCCTTGTTATTATTAACTTATCTTCCCTTATCGCTGTAAGGTTTATCTTTTTATTCCACTTCTTGAGTTCTGAAAGATATTTGAGAAATTTATCAGCCTGATTCTCCGTTAACTTAAATCCAAGCTCAAGGGCTTTGGTTATAATAAAATCTTTCAGGGGTTCTTGCATCTGGCTTTTAGATTTAAAGTTCAAAACACCTTTAAGCTTTGGGTTTTCAGCTTGTTCCTTTTTAGTTGTTCCAAATAAATCATCAATATTGAAATAGCAGAAGGAGTAACACCGGATATTCGGGACGCCTGACCTATGGATATAGGTCTCACCTTTGATAGCTTTTCCTTTGCCTCATTGGATAATCCTGGGATATTTTTAAAATTAACTTCTTGAGGTATCCCCTTTTCTTCCAATCTCTTAAACCTCTCTATATTCAACAGCTCCCTATTTATATAACCCTCATACTTTACCTGTATCTCCACCTGCTCTCTTACCCCATAAGGCTGAAGACTGAAGACTGACGGCTGAAGTTTGAGCAAGTCATCATATTTTATTTCAGGTCTTCTAAGAAGTTCTAACAAAGTCAAAGGTTCATTTATTGTATTTGTCCCTACCTCTTTTAATTTATCATTCACATCTTCAGAAGGCTTTAAAACGGTTTTGCCTAATCTATCGATTTCGCTTTTTATTCCATCCCTCTTTTCTACAAATTTAACAAATTCCTCCTCTTTTACAAGTCCAGCTTTATAACCTCTTTCCCTCAATCTTAAGTCTGCATTATCCTGTCTCAGAATTAAACGATATTCCGCTCTTGAGGTAAACATTCTGTAAGGTTCTTGAGTCCCTTTTGTTACAAGATCATCAATCAAAACACCTATATAAGCCTCTGATCTATTGATTATTAAAGGCTCCTTTCCTTGAGTTGACAGACTGGCATTTATACCTGCTGTTAAGCCCTGTGCTGCTGCCTCTTCATAACCCGATGTCCCATTTATCTGCCCTGCGTGATATAGATTCTTTATAAGCTTTGTCTCAAGAGTAGGCAGAAGCTGGGCGGGAGGGACAAAGTCATACTCAATTGCATACCCCGGTCTCATAATCTCCACATTTTCAAGCCCTTTGATTGTCCTTAAAAACTTTACCTGAACATCTATTGGAAGACTTGTGGAGACTCCATTGGCATAATATTCCTTCGTATCATAACCTTCAGGCTCAAGAAAGACCTGATGTCTATCTTTTTCGGGGAATCTTTTTACTTTATCCTCTATGGATGGACAATATCTTGGTCCAACTCCTTTTATTGCGCCGCAATATAAAGGGGACCTGTCCATATTTTCTTTAATTATTTTATGGGTCTCTTCGTTTGTATAAGTAAGGTAACATGGAATCTGTTTTTGTGTTATCTTTTCCGTAGAATATGAGAAGGGTCTTGGCTCAGCATCCCCTCTCTGCTCTATAAGTCTTGAAAAATCAATGGTTTTTGCATCAAGTCGTGGAGGTGTCCCTGTCTTAAGCCTCCCCATCTCAAATCCCAACTCCCTTAAATTATCGGATAGTTTCTCTGATGGAAACTCCCCTGCCCTCCCTGCAGAAAAGTTTATCAATCCGATATGAATAAGCCCCTTTAAAAATGTCCCTGTAGTCAATATCACTGCCTTTGATTTATAGGAAATCTCTGTATTCGTCTCAACCCCCACTGCTTCTCCATTTTCAACTAATATTCTTTCCACAATACCCTGCTTTATATTGAGCCTCTCTTCCTTTTCCAGTGTAGACTTCATCTCCAGTCTGTATAACTGTTTATCAGCCTGTGCCCTGTATGCCTGAACAGCGGGTCCTTTGCTCGTATTAAGAACACGGAACTGGATGCCTGTCTTGTCAATACACTTCGCCATCTCTCCACCGAGGGCATCAATCTCCCTTACAAGATGCCCCTTCGCAATCCCACCAATAGCAGGATTGCACGACATCAGGGCAATGCTGTCAAGATTCATTGTAATAATAAGGGTCTCACAGCCCATACGGCTTGCTGCCAATGCAGCCTCACACCCCGCATGCCCAGCACCAATCACGATTACATCATATTCCTTTGGATAGATATACATTTAAAATACCATCCCTACCAGCATGTCAAAAAGTCTAATAGGATTTGGCACTAAATTTTTGCAAGAGGTTAAAAGAAAAATGTATTAAAAATATACTATCACATTTCTTTAATTTTTTTTACCCTTATAAATAACCAAAAAATAGCTAAAAATTTCTTGACATCCCCGAATTTAAGGAGTAAAAAAGACTTAATAATTTCAAGAGAGATAACAGAATAAATATTTGCGGGCCTTTGAGCCAAGCAAAAGGAGGTGGCTTATGAGAAATTATTTTAATCTTCATAAAATCCGTAAAATCGGACTATTTGTGATCATTTTATTTTTTCTTTTTCCTGGTATAAGTGATGTTATATCCATAGGGCCTGCCACTGTAGAGGCAAAAATCACCCAAAATGGAGTATCTTCTACCAACAATGAAATAACCCCCAGCATGATTGACCCCAAAATTCAGGCTGCGATAGCTACCCAGAATCGTTACACCCCCTGGTTAATGGCAATTCAGGAAGTCATTGGAACTGCAACAGGACTTACTGAAAATGGAAGACCAGCTATACTTGCCTTTACAAAGAGTGAAGTAAGGGCTGGCATAATCCCAAGTGACTTAGAAAGTGTGCCTGTGGTTGTAATAACTACAGGTGAATTCGTTGCCATGCCTAGTTCATCTGGTAAACGTCCTGCTGTAACAATTGACCCCAAATCGAGGTTCAGCAGACCTGTGCCAATAGGGGTTTCAACAGGGAATGCTTATGAGTGTTCTGCCGGAACTATCGGAGCAAGAGCTACAGATGGAACAAATGTCTACTCTTTGAGTAATAACCATGTATATGCGCGGGAGAATAATGCCACAGTAGGTGAGATGGTATTGCAACCGGGTCTCTACGATACAGGTTGTATCTATGATTCCAATAATGTTATTGGTAATCTTACAAATTTTAAACCCATTATCTTCTCCACAAGTGCAACCAATACCGTTGATGCGGCAATTGCTTTATCTTCAACGGCTAATCTGGGCAATCAAACCCCCTCCAACGGGTATGGGACCCCTAAATCAATAACCGCTGAGCCAGCTCTCAATATGTATGTTCAGAAATATGGAAGGACAACAGCCCTTACAAAAGGAATAATAAACGGCATCAATGCAACGATTAATGTCGGCTACGGTTCTGGTACTGCAAGATTTGTAAATCAAATCGTCGTCTACTCGAGAAAACCCTTCATAAAGCCCGGTGACTCAGGCTCACTACTTGTAACAGACCCTGACCGCAATCCTGTTGGACTGCTGTTTGCAGGCAGTTCAGATGGAAAGTGGGCTATCGCTAATCCCATTAGAGAGGTTCTGGATAGTTTCAGTATAACAATAGACGGTGAATAAAAAGTGGTAGTGATGGAGGAGAAAAATATCAAGGTAAAAATTATTCTCTTATCTCTTATCTCCATTGCCGTCCTACTTATAGACTGCGAAGGTATAAAATCTTCTAAACATTCTGCAGAGTATAAAATGAAAAGAAAACCCCTGGAAGAGGTACTTAAAGAATATGCCAATGTCTTAATGTCTATTGAAGGTGTGACAGGTGCAGCCCAAAGTATCTGCGATGGCAAACCTTGCATAAAGGTTTATACCCTCGAAAAGATACCAAAGCTTGAGAAGAAGATTCCAGTTACTCTTGAAGGATATCCTGTCGTTATAGAAAAAACAGGGGAAATCAGGGCACTTCCGGAAAATCAGAAATAAAAGAAAATTACCTTATAAAACTTAAACAGCTAATTTTCTTTGACCTTTATCTATTTTTCCATCCAACAATGGCAGTAATAGACTTCTCAGGTATCATAAAATACTTTTCATTGAGGGAAACTCCGATAGAAGATGGTTTCAATATATCAAAAATAGCCTTCTGGTCTAATAAATTCCAGTCACCATAGCCGGGACTGAATCTCTTCACAGTTTCAAACCTCTCTTTTTCTGCATCTTTTGTTATTAATTGATTTACATAATTTACCACCTCTTCTACCGCTGCAGAACCAATTCCATTCATTATATACGCCCTTGTCTGCTCCCCTTCAGTAAAATAGCCTTTAATGCTCTCCTCTAATCTTGAGCCAATAGTGCAAACAAATAGAGATGCCTTTGAACACCCTGACAAGTGTTTTGCAAGGTATTTAGTTTTAAAGGTGAGAGTATTGCAATCAGTTATAATTGTATCTTCTGTTACAGAACTCAGGTTGAAATGTATAAAATCTGCTTTAGGATGAATAAGCCCATTAGCCTTTTCAATCTCCTCCTTAATCATCTTCTCCATTGGAGGTGTAAGAATTGTTGAAACCTGTTTAAATCCCAATTCCTTCAAGACCTCTTTAAAATCAATTGTAATTTTTATATCCTTAATAATCATTTACCCTTTTGCACCCATTTTTGACTTAACTGTATCCATTAAAAATTTCATCTCCCCACACTTTACCAAAATTGTCATACCGAAATATACAATCAGTCCTATAATGATTGTTATAGATAGCCATACCAATCTTTCCCATCCCGATAGCTGATAGCTGTCTGCTTTCAACCATGACAAATAACAAACCCCTCCCATAACAACAGATGAGATACCAATTTTAAAGACAGATATCTTTATACCCTCCCAGTCAATCCTTCTAATTTTATCAGGTAAAAAGTAGATTAAAAGTCCAAGATTTAGCATTGCAGCGAGGGATGTGGCAAGGGCAATACCAGCATGTTTTAATGGGAACATGAGGAGCAGATTAAATATCACATTTGCCACCATTGATATGATAGCAATTCTTACCGGTGTCTTTGTATCTTGAACTGAGTAATAGGCAGGTGCAATAACCTTTATGCCTGAATATGCCCAGAGACCTATGGAAAATGCAATCAGCGCCTGAGATGTATTTACTGCTGCCTGATGGGTAAACTCCCCTCTCTCAAATAAGATTGAGACTATTGGAAGACTTAATACAATCTGGGCAGTCATCGCAGGTATGGCAATAAAAAGAGTAAATCTGAGCCCGAATGATATTGTATCTTTCATTCCTTCCATGTCCTTCTTCGCAGCAAAGGAGGAGAGGGTCGGTAGAATTGCAGTCCCAATAGCTGTGCCGAATACACCTAAAGGAAGCTGCATTACCCTGTCTGCATAATAGAGATAGGATATACTCCCTTCTGTTAAGAGGGAGGCTATAAGGGTATCAATAAAGATATTGAATTGCGTTACTGCAAGACCAATGATAGATGGAGCCATAAGAAGAACAACCTTTTTAATCCCCGGATGGCTGAAGGAGAAATCAGGTGTAAATTTCAAGCCACTTTTTAGCAGCGGCGGGATATGAAAGAAAAGCTGAAGCACCCCTCCAATTATTACACCAATAGCAAGACCTGATATTGGTGTCTCTAAATAAGGGCATATAAAAAATGCCGCTCCTATCAGGGACAGATTTAATAAGACAGGCGACATTGCAGGGACAGTGAAATGCCTCAGAGAATTCAATATACCCATTGATAGGGCAGTGAGTGAGATTAAGAATATATAGGGAAATGTGATTCTCGTTAAATATACTGCGAGGTTGAATTTTTGTGGCTCGGTATAAAAACCCGGGGCAAGAATTGTAATAATCGCAGGCATGAAGATTATTCCAAGGATTGTAATTACAGAGAGGATGACAAGGAGTGCAGAAAAAGCTGCACTGGCAAACCTCCACGCATCTTCCTTTGAT
>Ga0156025_1100_pt1 | contig 36263 bp, 41 predicted proteins | sample RifCSPlowO2_02_FD_107679 | JGI IMG/M metagenome (GOLD analysis project Ga0156025, IMG submission 107679) | Nitrospinae bacterium RIFCSPLOWO2_02_FULL_39_110 | reverse complement strand
ACATCGCCTAATATTACAGAGAGCTGTTACTAATTATGTGGAGTGCGAAAGCTTGCTTTCGCTTTCTTAAAAGCGGTAGCAAGCTACCGCACTCCAAAAGGAGGGATTTAAAATGAAGATAAGGGTTTTGACATTATGTCTTTGGGCTGCCTTCTCCCTTTTTTATACTCCGATAGTTTATTCTACTGAGACGAAGAAACCAGAGATGGGGACAGAGATAAAGCCTGATTGCAAAAAATGTCATAGCAGGAATAAGATGACCGGGAGTGCAAAGCCTACCATACAAGACCAGCTTAAAGGAGAGAGTAAACCTACCCCTCCCTTTAATCATATTCAGAAAGATAAGAGAAAAAAATTAGGGCAAATGTAAAGATGATACTTTCAAGAAGCAAGAAGCAAGAAGATAGAAGTAAGAAAAAAACATCTTGCCTCTTGCCTCTTGTTTCTTGCTTCTTGCTTCTCACTTGTTGTTTCTTATTCTCAAACAGCGGTTGTAGGACATCTGAAATAAAAAAGGAGAAAGAGGCAATAAATGAAGTAATAGATATAGAAGGTTTTGGTTTTGTCCCTTTTTATGAAACTGGTGACCTTGCTTTTACGGCAGAGGAGGCAAAGGCAAAGACAGAGGCAAGGTTAAAGAGGGAAAAAGAGGAGCTTGAGATGAGAAAAAGTGAATTTCAAACTCAGGCGAAAGATAGGTTTACAGGCGATTTCTGGGTGCCCCCTCCACAGAACCCTTCCCTAGTGGCTGCCCTTAAAGAATTTCCAAAGGATTACTTTGGTTATCCTGATTGGAGTAAAGCTGTTAAAAGGGGTATTATAAGTCCCTTAGATTTAATCAGAGGGGAAAGGGTCAAAAAGGAGGAAGAATTTAATAAAGATATCATATTCCAGATAAATGACAGGATGATGGCAAATGTCCGTTTTCCACACACCATCCATAATTACTGGTTCTCCTGTAAAGTCTGTCACCCTGATATATTCATACCGAAGATTGGTGGCAACGATTTTCAGATGAAAGATATCTGGGATGGAAAATATTGTGGACGATGTCACGGTAGGGTTGCCTTTGCTCCAAAGGGATTTGAAAACTGTATCCGCTGTCACAGTGTGAGGAGAGAGAAGGTTGGTTTTTGATAGTCTTTTTGCTTGAATCTTCTTGTCTCTCTGTGTTATCTTTTTCAAAGATAAGAAAATTTAAAAAGTCGTTCAAAAAAGTCATTTTTTAGTATCAAATAATTAACTATGATTAAGCTGAAACAATCTATAAAAAATAGTATCAGACGAAAAGGGTTTATCTATGGTGGAGGGGGAGTCCTATTTTTACTCCTCCTGATATTAGCATATTACCTCTTTTTTGCTAAGGATGTTTTAAAAGACATGGTACTTATACCAGGTGGAGAGTTTATAATGGGGGTTGATATCCCCAAAAAAGAGCAGGGGAGAAGGGAGGAGGAATTAACAATAGATATTGATGAGACACCGGCACATAGGGTTTATATAGATGGATTCTACATAGATAAATACGAGGTTACAAATGCTGAATTTAAGAAATTCTTGAAGGCAACAGAGAGAAAATCTCTCCTCGTTGACCCGGTTGATAAGGAGGCTTCATACAACTGGAATGAGGATAACTACCCGGAGGGACAGAGTGATAACCCTGTTGTCCTTGTAGATTTTGAAGATGCAAAGGCATGTTGTGAATGGAAAGGGAAGAGACTCCCAACAGAGGATGAATGGGAAAAGGCATGTCGGGGTGATGATGGAAAAAAGTGGAGTTTTGGGAATGAAGAGGTTTCAGGAAATGCTAATACAAGGGAGCTTAATTTAAAGTGGTCTGGACCAGTCGGTTCTTTTCCAAAGGATATCTCGTCTTATAAGGTCTTTGATATGACAGGGAATGTTATGGAATGGACAGAGTCACGATATATGCCATATCCGGGTACGGAAATGAGGGCAGGTTTTGGAGGGCTTGATAAAGTAATTCGCGGAGGCGGGTGGTTGGTAGATATTCAATCCTCACGATGTTCAAACCGCAATATTGCTCCCTCTACCAAAAGGCATAGGATGTTGGGTTTTAGATGTGCAAAGGATATACGGTGAGGAACAAAAAAGAAAAACTTTTAACCACAGATGGACACAGATAAACACAGATTTAAAAAGAAAAAAAATATCTGTGTTCATCCGTGGTTGCTTTGATAAATTTCTATGCATGAACAAAAGCCTGATTTTAACCACGAAGAACACGAAGAGAAAAATAATTTTAGGGTTTTTAATCTCTGTGGTCTTCGTCCCCTTCGTGGTCTATATATTCTTTAACAGGGACATATCTCCAGAAATAGATGGGATGGTATATATACCTGAGGGTGAATTTACCATGGGGAGCAAGGGGAGGCTGGAGCATGGATATGATGGTGGCGATGGGAGAGTAGGGCTTGAGGTCGGAGTTGATGAGATACCTTCACATACTGTCAGGGTAAAGGGATTCTATATTGATAGATATGAGGTCACCAATGCACAATACAAGATATTTATGGATGCGACAGGACGGGAGGCACCTGTAGATAGTGTGGCACCAGATGCCCTATATAACTGGAGAGATAGTAATTATCCTGAAGGTGAGGATAAGCATCCTGTAGTTAATGTTACCTGGTATGATGCAGATACCTACTGCCGATGGAAAGGAAAAAGACTCCCCACAGAGGAAGAATGGGAAAAGACATGCCGGGGCTATGAAGGAAGGAGATGGAGTTTTGGAAATAATTTTATCTCTCACTTTGTTAATACCCATGAACTTGATCTCAAATGGTCGCAGGCAGTCGGCTCATTCCCGGAGGATATCTCCCCTTACGGTGTATATGACATGTCGGGGAATGTGAGCGAATGGACAGAATCATGGTATAATCCTTATCCAGGTTCTTCACTCAAAAGAGATACCTTTGGAGAGAATAACAAGGTAATACGAGGGGGGGCATGGTTGACAGATAACCTCACTGCACGATGTGCGAGAAGAAATTTTGCTATTCCTGAAAAAAAGCACAGGACATTAGGATTCAGATGCGCAAAGGATTAACAAGAGGCCAGAAGCCAGAAGCCAGAAGCCAGAAATCAGAAGTAAGAAGCTATAAGCAAAACATTTTGTCTCTTGTTTCTTGCCTCTTGTTTCTTGCCTCTTGCCTCTTCCTTCTTGCAGGTTGTCAATCTGAACATGGGGCAGTAGAGGGCAGGAGGGAGAAAGAACAGGAAAAGGAGATAGAGCGTTTGAAGGGATTATTAAAGAATGACCCGACGAGGTGGAAGGACCGCCATACATTAGGTGTTACATATATGACCGCTGGAAAATATAATGAGGCTGCTCAGGAATTTTTGGGAGTAATGTCTATAAAACCTGATAGCATTGACAATCTGCAATCCCTCGGTATGGCATATTATAAGATGGGTAAAAAGCATGAGGCACACTTTTACTGGCGCACTGCCCTTGAGATAGAGCCTGAAAACAAATTTATATGGGACCTGATTAGAAAGATTGTAAAGGAAAGAGATGGGGGGGATGTCTCCATGGATATAGAAAAATGGGCAGGACATTATAAAGAAGCACAGAGATATTATAAAGAAAAAAATTATGAGAAAGCAGCTTCAGAGTTTGAGCTTGCGTCAAAATATAATCCATCCGATTCCAGAACCTATTTTTCTATCGGTGCAGCATATAAGGCAATGGATAAGATAGATGAGGCAATATCCGCATGGCAGAAGGCACTTAAGTTTAAGCCGGATGACCTCATGATTATGAAATTAATATCCCTCGCAAAGGAGAAGAAGGAGAGAGATTCTGCAATGGTTAAAGCACAGGAGGCAGTAAAAAAGGACCCTAAGGATTGGAAGGCACATTCCCGTCTTGCCTCACTATATTTGCATGATAAACATGGGAGGTTCATAGACGAGGCAGAGGCAGAATATAAAGAGGCGATTCGTCTCAATCCAGAGGTCCCTGATGCTTATAGACAGCTCGCAGAGATAGGTTTTTACAAGGGACGCTATGGAGAAGGTATTGGTTATCTTGAGAAAGGGGCAAAATATCTATCAAAGGACGATGTAATACACAAAAGGATTAAGGATATGAAGCTCTACAAGAAGCTTTATGAAAAAGGGAGAGATGCATGGAATAAGGGGGGGATTGAAAAATATAATGAGATGGTCTTTGTCACAGATGGGTTATATATAGACAAATACGAAGTAACTAATGCACAGTATAAGAGATTTCTTGATAAAAACCCTAACCTTACTCCACCACCCCACTGGAAGAAAGGGATATATGAGGAGGGAAAAGATAACTATCCTGTTGTGAATATAGATTGGTATTTGGCGGCTCTGTATTGTAAATCTATGGATAAACGACTTCCGACCGAAGAGGAATGGGAGAAGGGATTTCGTGGGGATAAAGGATTTGAGTATCCATGGGGAAATATATTCAGGAGTGAAATTGTAAACAGCGGGGAGACAGGTTTTGGGAGATTGACCCCGGTGGGTAGCTTTGAAGATGGTAAAAGCCCTTACGGGATTTATGACATGGCTGGAAATGCAAAGGAGTGGACAGATAGTGAATATAAAGGTGAAAATAATCAATCCCCATTCCATGGAGAAGGGCATAAAATAATACGGGGTGGCTCTTTCAAATCGGGAATGGAAGAAGTTAAAGCAACAAAGAGGGGATATGCACCCCCTGTATATGCAGACACGGATGTCGGTTTCCGGTGTGCAAAGACAAATTTTGGAGTGCGGTAGCCTACCGCTTTGGAGTGCGGTAGCTTGCTACCGCTTTGGAGTGCGGTAGCTTGCTACCGCTTTTGAAAGCGAAAGCAAGCTTTCGCACTCCACATTTGGAGGACAAATATGAAGGTAATAATATTTTTACTCTTATTCATATCTCTCCTCGGGATTAAGAATGGAGAACTTGCAGCAGCAGGGGGGGATGTTAAATGTGAAGAGATAGCTCAAAAGAAATTCCTTCAAATGCTGGAGAAAGAAAAAGGAAAACTCGTTATTGTTGATTATAGAACACCCGATGATTATAATAAGGGACATATTCCTGGCGCCATCCTTCTCTCACCAAAGGACAAGGATTTTTTACAGCAGAGGTTGGATTACCTTGCGTTACAATGGAAGAGAAATGGTAAGACCGCTGTTATCGTAGATAATGATGGGAAAGAGGCTAAGATATTTTGCAGGAATATGAAGTTGACAACAAGATATGAGCAAATATATAGCCTTAAAACCGGTATGAGGCTCTGGACAGGGCCGATGGAAAAAGGAGAGGTGCCAACTCCTGTCAAGAAAGGAAAGAAATAAATATGACACAGATTACTCTCGTTTCCCTATATATAGAAGCAAGAAACAAGAAACAAGAAACAAGAAACATTTTTTTTATCTTGCTTCTTGCCTCTTGCCTCTTCATCCTCCTTTCAACTGAGGTATCAGCAGGGGAAGATGTACCCAAGGATCCTAACTATGTCTTTGCAGTCTGTCAGGGTATAGTGGATGGAAATACCATAGAAGTTGACATGCTTGGTATGAAGAAAAAACTCAGATTAATTGGGGTGAATGTTGGCAAAAAGGGACTCTTTGAGGGTATAAAAAGAAGACTTGGCATGGGTCCTGCGGTATATCTGGAAAAAACCGTAAAGGGGAAGAAACTCTACCTTGAATTTGAGGATAACTGGTATGATCCATCAGGCATTTTGCGAGGGTATGTGCGTATTAAAGAGGATGATACTTTTATAAATCTTGAGATGATAAAGCTGGGATATGCAGATGCTGATAGAGGAGGTAAATATAAATACAAAAAGGAATTTGAAAAGACTGGGAGATGAGTGTAAAAAATAGAACACGGATGACACGGATGATACGGATTGACACAGATTATAATGATTTTTTTTTAAAAATCAGAGAAAATCCGTTTAAATCAGTGTTAATCTGCGTTCTATTCATTGTTTTGTTCCTTGCGACAAATATCTACGCTGGTGAACTCTCCTCTGAGTTGATTATAAAGGATGGACATAAAAAGGTTGTTCGCTCCTTATCATTTTCCCCGGATGGTAGTATCCTTGCATCAGGGGGGCTTGATAGAACTATTAGATTATGGGATGTCCGGGAACTCTCTCTTTTAAAGACCCTTTCAGGTCACACAGGTTCTGTTAATTCCATTGCCATCTCCCCTGATGGTAAATTACTTGCTTCAGGGAGCGATGATAAGACTATAAGGCTCTGGGATATTAAAACCCAAATGCATCTATTCACCCTTTCAGGTCACACAGGTTCTGTTAATTCCATTGCCATCTCCCCTGATGGTAAATTACTTGCCTCAGGGAGCGATGATAAGACTATAAGGCTCTGGGACATTGAGAAGAGAGAGGGCATCGCCACATTAGCCGGTCACAGGGGAGCTGTTTTTTCTCTTGTCTTTTCGCCGGATGGTAAAACCATCGTTTCTGCAAGTGGTGACACTACTATCGGGATATGGGATGTTCACCCCGTTAGAAGTCTGCATGCAAAAGATAGCGAAATAACCATACAGTTAAATGACTCTGATAATGGGACTTCTAACGGGGTAAAAAAGAGAACTCCCCAATTTCTTACAGGTCATAGTGATGCAGTATATACAGTTACATTCTCTCGTGATGGAAAGCTACTTGCATCGGGAGGAAGCGATGAAAGTATAAAATTATGGGATATCAAGGAGATGAAAATCGTTGAAACCCTCTTTGAGTCCCATGAAAGGGGCTTTCATCCTATCTACACACTAAGATTCTCTTCAGATGGAAAGATATTGGCAGCGGCTGGTGGCTATCCAAATATCCATTTATGGGATATTAATAAAAAAATTGTCATAAATAAGCTCTATGATAATTCCCACGCAGTTTACACTGTGGAGTTTTTACCAAAGGGGAGGTTTGCAGTCTCAGGTGGATGGGATACAACCATTAAGCTCTGGGATATCACCACAGACAAGAAGATTCATACCTTTGAAAATCGTATTAACCAGTTATATCTCCACTCCCTTACCGGAGATGGAAGGATATTAACTATCGGGAGCAGGGATAAAGCAATTAAAATCTGGGATATTCCAGGAGGCAAGAAGCAAGAAGCAAGAAGCAAGAGAATAGAAGACAGTTTGCTACAGAATTTCTTTGAAAAACAGGATGGGTTTGTTGAATCAGTAGCCCTCTCCAAAGATGACAGAATGCTTGCAGCAGTATACAGGGATAATACCGTGAAGGTATGGGATTTTGAGAAGAGGACACTCATTGCGGTCTTTATGGGACACGAGAATTGGCCCTTATGTATAGATTTTTCACCAGATAACAGGATGGTGGCATCGGGTGGACTGGATAAGACAGTAAGGCTCTGGGATATTCGTCAGAAAACAATTATCTCAATACTCAGAGGGCACCATGAACCGGTAAAATTCTTAAGCTTCTCCCATGATGGAAATATTCTTATCTCAATAGGATGGGGTGGAGAGATGATTGCATGGGATATAAATCTCCTCTCTCCTCTTGATACCTTTAAACAGTATAATGGCATGGTCCATCTCGCGAGCTTCTCTCCTGATAGCAAGAATATGGCAATCGTAACAAAGGACAATACGGTTCTGCTTATAAGCATAGATGGGAAATCATCTTATACCCTCTCCAGCGGAAAGGTGGTTATAAATTCTATTGCCTTCTCCCCAGATGGAGACCTCCTTGCCATAGGTGACGAGGTAAATATGGTGAGTTTGTGGAAGCTTTCAGCTTTCAACTTTCAACTTTCAACTTCATTTGCAGGGCATAGCGATTCTGTTTATGCGGTAGCCTTTTCTGCCGATGGAAAGAGATTGGTATCAGGTAGTGAAGACCATAGCATAAAGGTGTGGGATATAGAAAGGGGGATACTGCTTATGACCCTTTTAGCCATAGAAAAGGATGATTTTTTAATCTATCTGTGGGATAATAGTTATATAGCATCTGAAGGCGCAAAAAGGTATCTACGAAATAACTAACAACTAACAACTGACAACTAACAACTGACAACTATGTTGTAGGTTGTAGGTTATCAGTTGTTGGTTATCTATATGCCCTCTTTTAAATATAAGGCAACAGATATTAATGGAAAGGTTGTTGAAGGGATTATGGAGGCAAAGGAGGAGAGGTCTGTCATAACCATACTTCAAAATCGCGGGTATATCCCCATAAATATTATATACCCTGAACCTAAAAAAAAAGGTATTGAAAACCCTCTACTCTGGCTCTTCCATCGTATTCCTCAACAACAGGTCATCAATTTTACCGCAGAGCTGGCAGGATTGTTAAAGGCTGGTGTCCCCATTGATAGAAGTCTTAAAACGCTTATCGGTATTGTAGAAAAGAAGAAGTTCAGGAAAATCCTTGAAGATGTTTTAATATCTCTTGAGAAAGGGAGTTCTGTTGCCGATGCACTGGAGAGGTTTCCAATGGTATTTTCACCTTTTTATGTAAACATGGTGCGGGCTGGAGAGGCAAGTGCTACCCTTGATATTACACTGAGGAGATTAAGTGATTTCCTTTCGAGGTCTAGGGAGATTAGAAACCACATTGTATCTGCCCTTATATATCCTGCTATCCTTACAATCTTCAGTGGATTCTCTATAATCATTCTGCTGACCTTCGTTATACCAAAATTTGCGGCGACATTCTCAGAGATAGGACAGGCAATCCCCCTCTCAACTGTAGCCCTGATAAAGATAAGTGAGACCATTACCAATTACTGGTGGGCATTTCTCCTCTCCCTCATTGCTCCCTACCTGCTCTTTTACAGCTATACGACTACAGGTCCGGGGCAGCTTGCCTGGGACAGGCTGAAGCTCAAGATACCTATCGTTGATGTGATTATCAGAAATGCAGAGGTTATAAGATTCTCAAGATCTATGGGGACCCTGCTTAAAGCAGGTGTCCCAGTCTTAAAATCCATTGATATTGTCAGTAATATCATTATCAACCGTTCTATTGTAAAATCTATTATAAAACTTCACGATAGTGTAAAGCGCGGCGAGGGGCTTGGCCATCCGTTAAAAAAGGAGGCGATATTTCCTTCAATGGCAGTTGAGATGATTATTGTGGGCGAGGAAACAGGACGATTAGATGAGATGCTTCTTGAGGTGGCAGATACCTTTGAAGCACATCTGAAGGAGAATACGAAGAGATTTCTTTCTATCCTGGAGCCGGCATTGATAATCTTCATGGGGATTCTTGTAGGTTTTATCGTTGTATCCATGCTGCTCGCTATCTTCAGTGTAAACGAGATACCATTTTAGAGAATTAGCAATGAGCAATGAGTGCTGAGCAACAAGTAAATAAACTCATTGCTCGTTGCTCATTGCTTAATACTGGGGGAGATGTTTATGAAACTGAGGCTTTTAAAAATCAAAAATCAAACGACCCATTCACAGGATGGGTGCCCCGAAATCAAAAATAATGAAAGGGGTTTTACCCTGATAGAGTTGTTGATAGTACTCATAATCCTAGGACTCCTCGCTGCACTGGTTGTGCCGAGGTTCTTTGGTCATGTAGGAAGGTCCAAGCTCACTGCGGCAAAGATGCAGATAGAGCTCTTTGGTACTGCTCTGGATGCAATGCGTCTTGATATAGGACGTTACCCTGCAGCCGATGAGGGTCTGCAGTTATTACGGGTGAATCCGGGGTATGCGGAGGGGTGGAGGGGACCGTATTTACCCAAGGATATACCGCTGGATCCGTGGAAAAGAGCCTATGTATATATCTCTCCAAGTGAACATGGAGAATATGAGATTATATCCTATGGTGCTGATGGTGTGGCTGGTGGCTCAGGAGAGGCACAGGATATCGTCAACTGGAAGGACATTGAGGAGTAGATATCGTCAATCTATTAAGGGGTTCACTCTGGTGGAGCTCCTGGTGGTTTTATTTCTTATCGGACTGATGATGATGATTGCTGTTCCCTCCTTTATGTATACCGTAGATGGTCTTAAATTCAAGGCAACTGCCAGACAGATAGTCTCAACACTTAAGTTTGCCAGAAATACTGCGGTATTTAAGCAGAAATCACAGACTGTCGGTTTTGATATAGATAATAACCTGTACTGGTTAGAGGAACAGAGGCTTGGAGGAGATGAAGACCATCGCTCACAGGATATAAAAACCTTTAAGCTCCCTTCCGATGTCTCTATTGAGGCACTGGAGTTCATTGAGGAAAAGATTGAATCAGGAAAAGGTAATATCATATTTTATCCTAACGGAAGTTCAAGCAGCGGGACAATCATAGTGAAAAATAAGAGAACAGATGAGGATTTCAGAATCGGAGTAGATATTCTCACCGGCCTTACAGAGGTAACCTTTTATAGAGAATAACAAAGAGAGTATCTGAGTGTCAGAGTATCAAAGTATCAAAGCACTTTGACACTTTGACACTTTGATACTTTGATACTTTGACACTGTATGAACAATGAAAAAGGTTTTAGCCTTCTGGAGGTATTGGTAGCCATTACTATATTGGGGATCACCCTCGGAACCATCATGGCTCTCTTCTCAGGAGCCCTACGATCGGTAGGGAGTTCAGAGGAGTATTCTCAAGCCCTCCTATTAGCGAAGAAGGGTATGGAAGATGCAATACTCATGGAGGATATCCATTCAGGGACAGATGAAGGGAGTTTTGGTAATGGTTACACATGGGAGAGAACTATAATGCCTTTTGAGATATCTGAAGAAGAGGAATATACAAATGAGAATATCCCCTTTAACCTATACGATGTTGAAATAAAAGTAAAATGGTGGAGTGGGAGAGCAGAGAAGGTGATGAGTCTAAAGAGCATAGTCCTAAGGGAAACATCTGAGGAGTAGGAACAAAGACCTAAAAAGTGTCAGAGTGTCAAAGTGTCAAAGTGTCAAAGTATCAAAGTAAAAGACTCTGACACTCTATTTTAATATATATGTCTAAAAGGTTTAACCGAATATTTATCGAAGTCAGAGGGTTCACCTTGCTGGAAATACTCGTCTCCATGCTTATATTGAGTATGGTTAGTATTCTGGTATTGCAGGGATTAAGGATCGGTTATAAGGTGTGGGAGAAGGGGGAATCAAAAGTCGCCCACAACCATAGGGTGAGGATCGCGATAGATGCAATTTCCAAACAATTGAGCTCTGTCTACCCCTTTTTTGTAAAGGATGAAGAAGGGAAACCTTCACTGATATTCAAGGTGGAGCCGAAAATGGTCAAGTTTATAACAAGCAGACCTATAGGATTAAGTAACCGTGGCGGGTTGTTTTATGTAATCTACACACTTATAAATGACTCTTATTCAGAAAAAATGTCCCTTGTTGCTTATCAAAAACCTATTTATATGATTAAGGATTTTGAAGACATTGATATAAATAGTGAGAAGGCAATCAAGCTAATCCCCGATATAGTAGATATAGAATGGAGCTATTCATCGTGGGAAGAGGAGAAATTGGAAATGCCAGAGGAGGTTGATGAGAAAGAGAGAGAGAAATCCCTGCCTAAGGAGGTCATGCTGATACTGAAGCATAGAGAAGGAGAAAATATCTATCTTACGCAGGTTACCATCCCCCTTATGATGGCAAGCAAAAGACCTTCTTTGAAAGAAAGAACAAAGACCTGATTAATCCGCAGATTATACAGATTTTCACATATTTTAAAAAATATTTTGTTTTAATCTGCGGTAATCTGCGAAATCTGTGGATATATAATTTATACATGAAGAAAAACCTTATAAACGAGAAAGGGGTAGCACTCATTCTTATCTTATGGGTTGTCACCCTCCTGAGTGTCATTGTGAATACCTTTGCATGGATGGTTAGGACTGAGGCACAGGCAGTTGGTAATTTTCAGGAAGAGACAAAGGCTTATTATCTTGCCAGAGGTGGTTTTCAGCGTACTATTATGGAGCTATTAAAGAATCAAGGGCTTCCTGCCGAAGAGGCTCCGGGGGAGGGGCTGAAGCTGGATGGCAGGGTTAACATGGTCTACTTTCAGGATGGGTATGCAGAGGTGAGGGTGGTAGATGAGGGGGGAAAGATAGATATAAATGTGGCAAGCAGGGATGACCTTATCAGGGTTTTTACTGCACTTAAGATTGAAGGGGAGAATAAGGATGTAATAGCAGATTCTATGCTTGACTGGATTGATGAGAATGACCTTCATAGGCTTAACGGGGCTGAGAATGACTATTACAGGTCTCTCCCAGAGCCATACATGGCTAAGGATGGACCCTTCAGCATGGTGGATGAGCTTTTATGGGTCAGGGGTATTACCCCGGAAATATTCTATAACTTTACAGCAAACCGAAGCCATGAGTGGAGTGAAGGGGAGGCGAATATATCAGGAGAAGAAGGAAGATTCGGAACCGGTTTGGAGAGTATTTTTACAGTGTATACCGGCTCTAATAAGGTAAATATCAACACCGCATCTATGACACTCCTTACAGCCATCCCTGGTATTGGCGAGGCTCAAGCTGAAAAAATAATTGCTATAAGGGAAGGGAACCCTTTTCGTGATATGAGGGACCTGACAAAGGTAGTTGCATCATTTCCTCCTGAATTCTCAAAATTTATTAACTTTTCTTCGCCAGGGGTATATACTATAGAAATTGTAGGTAGGCTAAATGGGAGCTATGTAAGACGCTCCCTGAAATCAGTGGTCAAAATAAAGGGAAAGGGTGATTATGAGATACTTTATTGGAAGGAAGGATAATCTTATATATATATTTCTTTTTGTCTTCCTGCTGGTAATAGAAACCTGCGCCCCACCGAAGCCGGTTGTTATAAGGAAATCGTGTGTTGATTGCCATCAGAAGGAGTATAAAGAGTATTCTGCGGATAAAAGTTTGCACGCCCCTGTGGCAAAACAGATTTGTGAAGGGTGTCACATTCCCCATGGGACAATCGGTGCCCTTTATTTAAAAAAGCAGGGTGCTGCCCTCTGTTATAGCTGCCATGAAAAGGATAAAGAGAGGCTTGAAAAAAAGAATCTCCATGACCCGCTAAAGAAGAAGGACTGTCTGGTATGCCATAACCCGCATTCATCTAAGTCAAAAAAGTTGTTACGATTTGAAGGGAATGAGCTGTGTTTTAAATGTCATAATAAGGAGAGCTATTTAAAGAAAAATGTTCATAAACCCCAGGAGGAGGGCTGTATAAAATGTCACGACCCTCACTCATCGGATAATCCTTTCGGGCTTATTGTCCCTTCAAAACAATTATGTCTGGATTGCCATAAAATAAGAAAGGAGTTTAATACAGCACATAAAGACTATCCAGTTACAGAGGGGGATTGCAGCATCTGCCATACACCCCATTCTTCCTCAAAGGAAAAACTGTTAAGGGAAAATGTTCACAGGCCATTTGCCGAACTGAAATGTGATTCCTGTCATAACCCTCCCAATTCAAAATTACCTCTCGGGGTAAAAATGGAAGGAGACTCCCTCTGTTATAATTGTCATTCTGATAAGAAAGAATCGTTTAAAAAGGCATATGTCCACTCTCCAGTTAAAAATGGACAATGCCTCTATTGTCATGACCCTCACGCCTCGGATCACAGAAATGAATTGAGGAGGTCAGAGAAATCCCTTTGTTATAGCTGCCACGAAAGGGAGGAAAAGGGGCATCAGAAGAAATATGTTCATACAGCCCTGAATAAGAATAATTGTTCCGACTGTCATGACCCTCATGCCTCGGAAATTGAAAAGGGACTGAAATCTGCGGGAGCGACACTATGTTACAACTGCCATAAAGAGAATGGCTTTAAGAATTCTGTGTCCCATCTTCCTGTAGTGGAAGGGAAGTGTACTATGTGCCATTCTCCTCATGCCTCTGATTTTGAGTACGAACTCATTGCACAGACAGGTGAGCTTTGCTACAGTTGTCATGCAGATGAGAAAAAGAGATTTGAAAAATTAGGTGTCCATACGCCTGTAAAAAATGGGGATTGCGGAAAGTGTCACAAATCACATGGTTCAAGTGTTGAGAAGATATTGATTAAGAAAAAGGAATCTCTCTGTTTTGAGTGTCACTCTAATATGGAAAAGGAATGGGGAAGGGAGGCTATTCATATTCCTTACATGGAAGGAAATTGCGGCACCTGTCATGATTCCCATGCCAGCAACAGAAACAGACAAATAATAGATGATGAACCTGACCTATGTTACAACTGTCATAAAGATTTGAAGGTGGGATTTACAGTCACAAAGCATACTCACGCACCTGCATCAGAAGGGAAGTGCATGGTATGTCATAGTCCTCACGGAGGTAAGATAAAGGGCTATTTGAAAAGGACAGAGAAATCCCTCTGTCTTTCCTGTCATAAAGATATTGGTGATAAACTGGTGGCTTCAGGTGAATTTATACATAAACCTGTAGGTGAAGGGGAGTGTCTGAAATGTCATCGTCCTCATTATAGCAGGGAGGAGGGATTACTATTAGTTGACAATAATACTTTGTGTGCAGGATGCCATGAAAAAACAAGTGAGAATTTTATACAGCGACATGGGAATATCCCATTCAAGGATGGGAATTGTTCCTCCTGTCATGAGGCACATACCTCCAGGAATAAGAATTTACTTCATGAAATTCTCCATAAACCTTTTGAGAGAGGTGAGTGTAAGGAGTGTCATCCAGAACAAAAACCTAATTAAATGTACAGGAATTTCAATCCTATACATGATTACAGAGATTATAAAAAGATTTCGGAGATTAAAATCTTTGTAATCTAAACTTAATCTTTGTAATCAAAGTTAGTGTGAGCAAAGCGAACACCTAATTTATCTGTGTCTATCTGTGTCTAAATCTTTTTCTTTTGTTCATCATTTTCCAGCCTGAAAGACCTGGATTCTGTTGTTTCCACGGTCCACAATATATATTTTATTTTCCATGTCGGTATAAAGATAGGATGGTTTATTAAGCTCCCCAGGATTCCATCCGTTCTTTAAAAAACTGGATTGGAAAATCCCATCTTTTTTAAAAACAAGAATGCTTCCTTTGTGTTGATCCAATACATATATTAATCCATTCTTATCAACAGCAATGCTTACAGGAAATTCAAACTCCTGTAACCCTTCTCCCTTTTTACCAAAACTCAAAGTAAGTTCACCTTTATTATTAAAAATATAAACCTTTCCTTCCAGGGTGGAGAGCGAATATACATTTCCATCCATATCAACCCGCATATCTGAAAAGTCTGCAAATCTATTTTCTACCTTAATCTCCCTTAAGAATCGCCCTTTTGAATTTAATACCAGTATCCTTCCGTTACCTCTATCTGTTATATATAGATTGTCATTCTTGTCAATTGCCAGTTTTCCTGGTACGACAGGATTTTCACCTGCCGGTGAATCTCTGATTTCCAATCGTCTGAAGTCCCTTTGGGGTATATCAATAAAAAATATTTCATGCTTGGCTGGTCCACCTATAACAAAAAACTGTTCCCGACTGTTTCTAACCAGACTCATCGGGTATTTCAGTTTTCCACCTACATCAAACTCGGATATATAATTAAACTCCGAATCAAAGGAGATGAGGCGGTTATTGCCTGTATCTGCAATATAGAGCCTCTTTTTTGACTCATCAAAGAACAGGGATACAGGTTGATTAAACTTTCCCGTTTGTTTATCACCAGACAGTGAGGCAATAAGTGTTATATCTGCTGAAAACAAGAGCGATGGTATAAGACAGATTAAACCCATGAAAATAGATATTGTAAATCTTAAAAAATATTTTCTAAATTTTTGACTTATTTTCATAGTTTGTGACATTGTTCGCAGAGTTCCTTGTCCGGGTCAAGCCTGAGATTATATTTATACCCCGAACCCATAGGGTTATGACAGGTAATACAGTTCATCTCCTTTTTGTTTCTCGGGTCTATAATTTCGGGTCCAACCGGATGGGAGAAGACTTGCTGCTGTTCATGACATTTTCCAATACCGCATGATTCAGATTCCTTTGCCTTTAAAAAGGTAATATTGTCAGAGCCATGTGCCGAGTGACATGAGGAACAGTCTTCTAATTTAGGATGTTTGAATAAGGTCGTTTTTGCAGATATCCGCCTTTTTGTATCCATGTGGCATCCAAGGCAGACCCTTTCCTCTTTTTTATCAAGGAGAGACTTATTATCAGAGGCATGGGGATTGTGGCAATTGAGACAGAAGTTTTCTCTGTTGCCGGTAATATGACTGTTTATTTTTTCAAAATCCTTTATAGTATCTGTATGGCAATCGTAGCAAAGTTTAACCCCTTTATTTTTTAAAGTTAGAGGTTCTTTAGATGAAGCTGCATCGTGGCATGCGGTACATCCCTTTTCTGCCACAGGGCGGTGTATGGATGCCTTAAGTAAATTTCTGCTGTCAGAGGAGTGAGGGTTATGACAGGATGAACAGTCTGATTCTCCGACAGGATAACCGACATGGGCAGCAACAAACTGTCCTTCTTTAACCTTATGACAGTCTGAGCACAGATCAGCGCTCTTCTTTTTTAGCAATCCGTCATTTGAGGCTGAATGCGGTGCATGACAGGCGATGCAGTCCCCTTTTTTTACGAGAGGATGGGATTCCTTCTTTGATATAATTGAATCCCTTTGATGGCATGTAAAACATACCTCACTACCTTTTTTGGTAAGCAGCATATCATTTGTGGAGGAATGTGGATTGTGGCAGAGCAGACATTTTCCGTTTTTTACGGGGTCATGTATAACTGCCTGACTGAAGCTGTTATCTTTTCCGGTTTTGTGGCAGGAATAGCAGAGTGTATCTTCGGTTCCCGTCAGGAGTCCTTTGTAGTTTGAGGTATGTGGATTATGACAGGATAGACAGTTTCCATCTTTAACAGGACTGTGTGCTTTCTCCTCTGAAATCTTATCTTTCAGTGTCGGGTGACAGTCAAGGCAACTTTTTAGAGGTGATGCTGTAACTAATTTGTTTTCTGAAAAATCTGTTGTTAATAGAGCTGTAATTGTGATAGAAAGAATAATTAAATATCTCATAAAAATTTTTTCCCTTCATAAATGCTCTCACATTTCTGGGATTTATGTCAAGGATTTTAAAGAATCTGTCAATTGCAAGGTCATATTTCTTATTCTTATAGAATTGTATTGCCTCTCCCTTTATCCATAGGAGGTGTGTGAAATATAACATCTATTATGTATTAAAAGACACATTCTTTATTGCTTTTAAATATACATTAGCTTATAATTACACATTAGCTTATAATTACACATTAATCTTATTAGATTTTCTCAATTATCGTGCCAAAGTAAACCCCTCACATAAATTATGTGCAGGGTAAATTACCATGACTTTTATTAATAGATTACTACTGAAGATAATCTTTTCGATAGTTATCGCTACGATTGTAATTTTTTTCGTAATAGGATATACTTGGATAAGATGGTGATGAATTTGCTTGAATTTAAATGCAGGGAGAGTAAAATATCCATCCATACAAATCTCGATAATAATATTCAGGATACCTTAAAGGAAATTTAAGATGTCTACTCGACAAAAACAACGGGTTTTGATTATTGATGATGATAATATTATTGCGTGGACACTGCAGGAGAAACTGACTAAAGAGGGTTTTGAGGTTAAAACAGTAGAAAATGGAGAGACTGCACTTAATCTTATAAGAGAGGATATGCCTGATATGGCTTTTGTAGATGTTTTTCTACCCGGCATTGGCGGGATTCAGATATTAAAAGAGATAGTTAGTATGAATGAGGAGATACCCGTAATTATGATTACCGGTTCGGGTTCTGTGGACACGGCAGTTACAGCTATGAAGCTTGGTGCCTATGATTATATCAGCAAACCCTTTAACTTGAACGAGGTTGCAATAATTGCAAAGAAGGCAGTTGAATCTAAAAGGGTAAGCAGGGAAATTTCATGGAAGCTTGAAAAGGAAAAGAAGACCCATGGTATTGATAATATTATCGGTAAAAGTAAAGAGATAAAAGGGGTTTTAGAGATGATTCAGAAGGTAGCACAGAGCGATGCCTCCACTGTCTTAATAGAGGGGGAGAGTGGAACCGGTAAAGACCTTGTAGCAAGGGCTATTCATTATTCGAGCCGCCGGGCGGGCAGACCCTTTATGGATATAAACTGCACAGCCCTCCCGGATACACTGGTTGAGAGCGAACTCTTTGGATTTGAAAAAGGTGCCTTTACTGATGCTAAGGCGAGGAAGATTGGTCTCTTTGAACTTGCAGACGATGGTAGTGCCCTGCTTGATGAAATAGGAGATATTCCCATGACCACACAGACAAAACTGCTCAAATTAATTGAAAGTAAGCGATTTAAGAGGATAGGTGGGACTTCAGATATTGAGGTGGATGTAAGGATTATAGCAGCAACAAATAAGAATCTCAAAGAGGAGATTAAGTCAGGAAGATTCAGGGAAGACCTGTATTATCGTTTAAGGGTAATCCCTATATTTATACCCCCTTTAAGGGCAAGGAAAGGTGATATACCCATCCTTGCAAATTATTTCATAGATAAATTTAATCAGGAGTTTAGAAAAGATAAAGATATCAAGGGACTATCTTCAGGGGCAGAAAAGGCACTTCTCTCCTACTCATGGCCCGGAAATGTACGGGAGCTTAAAAATGTCATTGAGAGGGCTATTATCCTTGAAAGCAAAGATAAGATATTAATTGAACACCTTCCTATTGAGGTTGTGGAGGGTGTATCTCCCAATGAAAGCCATGACTCAATTTTTGCACTCCCGGAAAACGGGATATCTCTCGAAGAAGTTGAAAAAAATCTCCTCATGCAGGCAATTCAAAATGCAAAGGGAAATCAGTCCAGGGCAGCAAAACTCCTTGGGTTGAGTAGATACGCCTTACGGTATAGAATGAAGAAATTTGGGTTCAACTAAAAACTTGACAAGCTCCTTATTTATCTGTATATGTAAAGTAAAAAATAATAATAGGAGGTGAAATATTTATGATATTTTTATAACGATTTGAAAAAAAATTATACTATCCTTTATAGAAAAATTTTTAACTATATATTTGTAAAAAAAATAGGGTGTGCAATATAATACTTTTGATGTGCGAAAATACACATTCATCTCTCATCTCAATCATCTCCCCACACATAAATTATATGGGCGAAGAGTGGGGAGATGGGTTAAAAAAAAGGGGGAAATTATGAAACTAAAATTGTTGATTGTGTTGTTTTTTGGAATACTTGTTTTACCTTTAATTCCAGAATTCTCATTTGCTGAATATGCGGATATAATACTAAATAGCAAGGCTGAAAGCATGAGGAAGGCTTTTGTTAACGATGTAATGTTTCCACATTGGTTTCACAGGATACGCTTTAAATGCAAGGTCTGTCATGAAGATATATTTATTTTAAAAGCAGGCGCCAATGATATCAATATGACTATGATTATGAACGGTGAAAAATGTGGTAAATGTCATAATGGTATTATCGCTTGGGAGCCTCTATATTGTGATAGATGCCACTCATGGGAACCTGGGTGGACTCCTGGTCCTGTGCAGTTTTCAAAGAAGGTAAAATAATTAAGAAAGGAGGTAATTTAATCCAATGAAAACTAATAAAGGATTTAAAAGGTTATTAATATTTTTAACAATTCTTGTTATATCCCTCTCTTTTTCCGCTGTAGCCGCTGAAAAAAAACCTGTTACAAAGAAAAAAGATGTAAAAGAGGCTCCCAAGAGCGAGGAAGCCGCTAAAACCCCCGTAGTTGAGCAGCAAACACAGGCTACTGAATCTCCGTCAGAGACTACTCCCAGTAAATCCCTTGACCCAAAGGATGCGAGGAGTCTTATCTATCTTGATACAAAGGGTGGTATGGCAGGGACAGGTGATGTGAAAAAATCGGGAGTTGCATCAACTTTTGCCAAACTCGGGGCAGGATGGCATCCTGTTGCACTTGCAGAAACAGGTCTTCCGATGGATAAATATAAGTTGGTTAATTGGGCACAGGTTGTGAGAGAGAAGATAATTGACCCTCCATATAGCCTTGACCCGGATGCAAAGCCAGCCGATGAGCAGATACTTGATATGAATATATTATTTGAGACCAAAAGTGATTTTATGGATAATGTCATATTCCCTCATTACATCCATACATGGTGGTTAAAATGTGAGATATGCCATGAATCAGTTGGGGGACCTATTTTCGAGCCAGTTGCTGGAGGGAATGATGTAAAAATGATAGAGATGGCAGGGGGAAAATGGTGTGGTAGATGTCATAACAGGATAGCCTTCCCACTTGCAGATTGTAAGAGGTGTCATGTTTCACCTAAAGATGCAAAGGTTGATGAAAATGTAATCAGGAGGACAGCTAAAAAATAGAGGGATTTTGGGGGATTAATACATGAGGTTGTGGTTTTTTTTTATTATCAGTATAGTAATTTTATCTATCACTGACTTGTCATTGGTGCGAAACTTGTCCCTGCAGATAGTAAGCGGGGAGCAGGAATCCGGTTCCTTCTTTGTTTATGCAGCCGGGAAAGAGCCACAGGATATCATTATTTTCAAAAATCAAGGTGCGAGCAGGAAAAAGGCTGAGATGCCCCCTGCCCGTTTTTCACATTCAATACATAATAAGAAAAAGTTAAAATGTAATAATTGTCATCCCTCTGTTTTTAAAGAGAAGATAGGGGCAAATATCGTTACAATGAAGAAAAATGTAGATGGTGAGTATTGTGGAAAATGCCACAATGGACAATCTGCATGGGATATGTCCGCTTGTCGTCGCTGCCATGTTTAATTGAGCAAAATTTAACTGTTTATGTGTCATAATACCCACTGTTTAAATTCCAAAATCAATGTTAGTAAGGTTAAAGCCTCGCACTACGATCTGTGCAATTGCTGGAATGTAGTGCGAAGCTTTAGCTTCGCCTTAATAAATCAAATAGTTATATAGCTGTTTGCATTGCTGTAAAAAATTTTTATTGCTTTTTTGAGAAAACAATTAAAATGGCATGATTAGTGCTTCTTTAAATAGGCAAAAAGGTATCATAAAATTTTATAAAGAAAGGAGGTAAAGATTGTGAGACAAAAATTATTTATGAAAAGAAAGGGGGTAAAATTTATGAGAAGATGGTTAGGAGTTGTAGGGGCTGTTCCCAGAACAGTCTATGTTGTTCTGGTTGTTAGTTTCTTGTTATTATCCGGCACATCAGCTTTTGCAGTTCACAAAGGAGCTGGTGGTCTTACCTGTGGAATGTGTCATACCATACATAATAGCCAGGGAAATAATACTTTTGTTAGCCAGTCCCCGGGTGCACTTGTCATGCTCCGTGCAGAAGTATCCGGAAGGCAAGACATACATAAGCTCTGTCTTCAGTGCCATGCCAGTAATGGTTCTAACGCAAATACAACTTATGAACCTCACACTGCAATTAAGCCGCCAAAGGTTTATATTGATGGAGCAGAAGGTAAAGGATTAGCAGGAACCAACTCAGATCCCTTTGATTTTACCCAGATAGGTGCTGGTGGTGACTTCAGTGGTGTCTTTAGTTATAGCGGGAGTGATATTAGTTATGCTACAACTCCAGGAGATAATCCGTCTGGTAGTAATCTCTCTCTTGGTAGAGGGCATTCCCTTGGTGCAACAACTGTAACCCCTCCAGGGGGAACAACCACATTAGCTGCCTTCAGTTGTACCTCTTGTCATGACCCACATGGAAGAAATACTACCCAGAGTTCAAGCAATGGTGTTAATTTATACAGGATGTTGAGGTATAACACTACCGGCGCAACTATCTCCCCTATGGTGAATCCTATAACAGGTATGAGTAGTTGGGTAGGGGGGATTACCGGAGAAGTTGCAACGGGGAATTATGCTGGAGTAAATTCTACTACAGCAAACCATGTATGGCCGGTTTATAATAGTGCTACACAACAGAATGTCTATGCAGCAGGGTCTGTTAAAGGTGACCAGGCTGGTGGGACAGCATTCTCAAACTTCTGTGCCCAGTGTCATCAAAACTGGCATGAGTCTATTAGTACTACTAATGCAAGTGGTGATGATTGGAAAAGACATCCTGTGGATAATCCTATAACAGATACTTCTCCAAATAGTGGTGCAGGGGTTGAAATTACAAGATTTGATAACTATAATACCAATCCTGTCCCCAGTCCGCTTGCCCTTGGTACAAGTACTGGTGCAACAAAACTCCCTGCAATGCAGGCTACTGGTGCTGGAGCTTATTATTTTGCAGATGATGCGGCAGATAGGGTTTTCTGTCTCTCCTGTCATTATGCCCATGGTGGACCAAACAATGACATCCTGAGATGGAATTATACCTCTGCTGTATCGGCAGGTAGTCAGACTGGTAATGCTATAGCAACTAATGTTGGATGTCAGCAGTGTCATAACAGGTAATGCGAAGCATCATTCCGAGCGAATGCGAGGAATCTTTGAGACTTAAAGTTTAAAAAGGGAGGCTTGTAAAAAAGCCTCCCTTTTTTTTGCCTTGATAAATATGAAACGCTTAAAATTAATTATAATTTTTATTCCTATTATTGTATTATTTGGACTCATAGAAACAGGTCTTAAGACCTGTTATTGTCTAACATGGCTAACGCCATGTTTCTACAATACAGGATCAACAATTGCGGCAGAACCCCAAAAGATAACCGTTAAGCATATTACTTCTTATACAAATAAATTAATGGGTGGAATTTCACCTACAAAACTTTATTTTGACCGCCAGCAGAAAGAGCTTTATGTGGTCAGTAATACTAAGGAAATTATTATTGTTAATGAAGATGGCATAGTGGTTTATAAAATTTCACTTGAAAAGCTCCCGCAGACCTTCTGTGTAACAAAAGATGGGGATATTTTCCTATCCTATGGTTCAGGGGAGATAAATGTCCTCAACTATCGGGGAGAATATAAAGGTAAGCTTGATTTATCTTCTGTGCCAGATAACACACTCATAACTATTCAGTCTCTACATATAGATGAAGATGGTCTCATTTATATAGGCGATCAGAAATTAAGCAGAGTTATTGTCCTCGATAATTCTGGAAAATTTTTATTCCAGTTTGGAAAAAAGGGGAGTGGTGAAGGGGAATTTCTAAATGCCTCCTCAATTACAGCAGATAAGGAGAGGGTATACCTCCTCGACCCTGCACTATTTCGTGTGTCTGTCTATGATAAAAAGGATGGTAAATTTCTCTTCAAGTTTGGTCAGGCATCAAGTTTATTGGGTGGATTTAGTATGCCGTCAGGTATTGATACAGATGGAGAGAGATTATTCGTTGTAGATACAAACAGGTTTGTTGTAATAATCTTTGACAAGGATGGTAAACCAATTGTAGAACTTGGAGGGATTGGTAGAAACCCTGAAAACCTTTCATGGCCCTCTGATATTAAAGTGGATAATAAAGATATGATTTATGTAACTGATGGGGGGGATAATGGCAGGGTTCAGGTATATGAACTTATTATACCAAAGGTGGAAGTTGCCGAACCAGTGCCTGAACTACCAGCACCTGAACCTGTTATTGAAAAAGAACCTGAGCCAGTTGTTGAGATTCCCCAACCTGAGCCAGTTGTTGAGATTGAAGTTACCCCTATTGAGCTTGAGCAAAAGGAAGAAGAAATTATATCGGATGTATTTAAAAATCTGGAGTTTCAAAGCGGGAGTGATATAATGGAATCATCTTCTTATGATTATTTAGATAAATTGTATGAAGTGTTGGTTAAAAAGCCACAATACAAATTACATATTGCAGGGCATACAGATAATACTGGTTCAGAAGAGGAAAATTTAATGCTTGGCCAGAAAAGGGCTGATGCAGTAAAAGAATACTTACAGGATAAAGGGATTGACCCATCAAGGATTACTACTGTCAGCTATGGAGAATCACAATCTATTGCTGATAATAGCACCGAAGAGGGGAGGAAGATTAATAGGAGGGTTGAGTTTGTAATTGCAGAATAATAATTAGGCATGTTATTTGCTTAAAATATAGGATAGATGAGAAAAATAATTAAAGGTCTTTTTCTGACAATCGGGATTTTGTTATCAGTTATACAGGCAGCTGAATCTGCACCTTCAAACTTTTATTTTATCAATACCATTGATAGGTTTTCTGAGGAATATAGATTTGAAGGATTGTCATCCTTTTTTATAAATGATGAGGAAATTTATGTTGCAGATAATGGAGGGAGTCACATATATATATTCAATCTTGACGGCTCACCAGTATTTCAGTTTGGAAAAGAAAAAGGGATTACCCTTCCCATAGATATTTTTGTTTATAATGATTATATCTATGTTAGTGAGGAAGGTAAGGATTCCATAGAGATTTTTAATATGCGTGGTGAAAAGTCAGGGATAATAGCACCCCCTTATGAGGGATTTGCACCTAGTAAGATGGCAGTTGCCGAAGATGGCAGTTTTTTTGTTGTGGATAGGAACTCTCTCAAAATATGTGTATTTGATAGAGAAGGAGAATATGGATATAATTTTGGTGGTAGAGATATATTTAAGTCAATTGCCGGTATTACGGTAAAGGATGGGAGGATTTATATATCGGTGATGAGTAATAACCCTGTGGTAAGGGTATTTGATACTAAAGGTAACTATCTGACCGGTTTTGGGCAGATTGGTGAGGGTGAACACTATTTTTCCATGCCATCAGGAATAAAGGTTGATGATAAGGGAAATATATGGGTGGTAGATGCATTCAAACACAGAGTAATGGGCTTTAATATAGAGGGTAAGAAGCAGGGTGAGTTTGGCATTTTTGGAGATCCCAAAAAGGACCTCTATTATCCGCTCGGTATTGATTTCAGAGGCGACACCTTTTATGTAATAGAAAAGGGACGGGGGAGAATTAGTTTAATAAAAGCAATGAGCAATGAGCAATGAGCTCGGTTGCAAAACAGAGAAACAAGTAACTTATTGCTTATTATTCATTGCCCAGTGCTTTTATTTAGAGGTGAATATGAAAAAAATATTTTTTTACTCATTACTCATTACTCATTACTCATTGCTCATTGCTAATTATTCATTTGCAGGTGATTATCATAAATCCGGTATTCCAGCCGAAACGACACTCGCCTGTGCCCAGTGTCATGTAATGCACGGGACACAGGGTGGAAATTCATTCAGTCTAATATACACAGGTGGGACAACCCTTTATGCAAAATTGCTCAGGGCAGATACAGTAGTAAATCTATGTAAATATTGTCATGATGGAGACCCTGTTGGACTCGGTGCACCTGACCTCTTCAGTCCTATTTATAACGCCTCAGCAGGAGATTTCAACACAGGGGGAACACCTGATGAAGACAAAAGGCACAGTATCGGGGTTGACTTAACGGGGGTAAGTCCGCCAGGTTATGCAGGGAGTGACTGGACAGTAGCCCAGGGGAAATATGGTTCTGTTTTTAGCTGTATATACTGTCATGACCAGCATGGGAACGGTAATTATAGAAATTTTAGGCCAGAACCATTGAATCCATCTTTTAGAGAACCAGGAGGCAGCACACCAACTGATACATATAAAATAGTAACCTATAATAATGGAGTATGGGATGACATATCCTCAATTGCACAGGCAGTTATAGATGGAAATGCTGATGGAAGTGACCCTGCTAACCAGTATTCCACATCTAACATGACATTCAGGAGTAACACTAAACAAATAGCTAACTTCTGTGGTAAATGTCATGTAAAATTTTATAATTCTAATGGATACGGTGGTGATGACAGTGGTTATGGTAATGGTAAGTTAGGTGGCAGTGTTACTGGCGATAGTGGAACCGGCGATAGCGGAAACCAATGGGTGCGTCATCCTGTAGGCGGCATTTCTGTTGGTGTTGGAAATGGACATACCGACCCGGCAAACCTTGTATCAATAACCGGAGCAAACCGTGTTCGTGTTATAAATCCCGATGGTGCTGATACTGGCAGCGACGAACAGCCATTCTGTCTCACATGCCACAGGTCACACGGTTCAAGAAACCACTCAAATTTAATCTTTGGGGGACCTGGTGATGGAACTATAACTGATGGTGGGGGAGTTGGCACAAAGATGAGAGACACCTGTCAACAGTGTCATAATCAGTAGGGGTATTATGAAAATGCAAAATGCAAAATGCAAAATGCAAAATGCAGAAAGTAAAAACATAGAGGCAAGAGGCAAGAGGCAAGATATTTTGTTTCTGTCTTCTTGTTTCTTGCTTCTTACTTCTTGTTTCTTGCTTTTTGCTCCCCCTGTTCAAGCAAAGGGCGAGAAAGATATTCAAAAAATAGAGAGGGTTGTCATTTTCCCTTTTGAAAACATTTCTGGAAACTTTGATGCACCAGCCGTCATAAATTCATTAATTGAGAAGGAACTCAAAAATAGAGGATTTCAAGCCGTTCCCTATGAACAGGTAGATAGGTTTTTAAGTAAGAGAAAAATCAGATATACAGGTGCTGTTGACAGAATAACCACAATTGAATTGAACCGTGAACTTGGTGCGGATGCAGTTATCATAGGTTCTATTGACCTTTATTCATCTTTTAGTAATGATATATATGTGGGAGTAACCCTCCGTCTTGTTGGAACAAGGGATTGTTCTATCCTCTATATGGATACTATTTCTTATGCAGGAAGCGATTTCAGAGGTTTGCTCGGTTTTGGCAGCTTTAAGTCTGTTGATAAACTCGGAGAGGTAATTATTGCAAGTATGGTAAAGGAGATGCCTAAGGAATATCTCTTTGAGAACAGGGAAGATAATTTTCTTGAATTCGGAAGTGTAAAGATTTCTCCTTTAATTGTTAGGGGAGGGGAGGATACAAAGATTTTGGTAAGAATCATACCAGTAACAGAAAAACCTCTATCCGTTCAGGCTCATATTGGAGGGGAAAAGTTTGATTTAAAAAATGGGAATGGTGATTATTATGATGGTGAGATTACAGCCCCCGGTGAAGATGGGTTATACACGATAGATATTATTGCTGCCCTGTCTGATGGCAGGACATCCAAATTTTCTTCAGCAGGCATGGTAAAAGTTGATGCCATACCACCGGTGGTAACAATCTCAACAAACAAAGACATTACGGCTGGTTTTGTAAAAAAGGATGCAATCCTTTTTACTCTTAAGTCAAATGAGGAGATAGAGAGGTGGGATGTGGAGATAGTGGATAAAGATAATAAATATGTAAGGGGGGGTAAAGGATTCGGTGTATTGCCGCCACAGCTTATATGGAAAGGGGAGAATGATGCAGGGGGGAAAAACAGCGATGGTGTTTATAATCTTAAACTTTCTGTCTGGGATGTTGCAGGAAATATGGGGGTCTTTCAGAAGAAGATAATACTTGATACAACACCACCGGCAGTAAAAATAGAGGTTGAGACATCTGATAATAATGATGAGGTAACTTTTAATCTTGATTATGAAATAGATGAAAAGATGGAAAAATGGGAATTTATAGTATTAGGTGAAAATTCAAAGTTTGTAAAGAGTTTAAGTGGAAAAGGAAATGTGGATAAAAGAATAGTTATACCCTTAACCTCTGCAGAAGGGGTTGTAGATAGCGCAAAGATAATGTATACTTTTAGAGCTATAGATATAGCAGGAAATGTTTTTGAAACCTCTAATCAGAAAGTTGTGTTGCACAATAAAAAGGAGGAAAAATTTGCAAAGAAGAAAGAAGGACTGACAAGTGCATGGGATACTATAGATTTTTAGGTAAAACTACATATAATTTCATATCGGAATTTGGGTTTGTCTTTTCAGGATTCATCCTCGGCAAAATAGGTCCCTCCTGTGAAGATGGCTTTATCTCCCTTCTCTAATACATTTTGGTTGAAAATCAATCCCGGAATAGGTTAAACTTTATAGAAAGTATTATAATATTATCGTAGCGGCTAATTGCTTAAAAATCCTTGTGCCCCCGTAGCTCAGAAGGATAGAGCAACGGTTTCCTAAACCGTAGGTCGCACGTTCGAATCGTGTCGGGGGCGTTTTTTTTGCTTATGATTGACTTGCATGTACATTCTATCTTCAGTGATGGGGTTTTATTGCCATCTGAAATTATAAGAAGGGCTGATTCCATTGGTATAGAGGCAATTGCCATAACAGACCATGTTGATATTTCAAATATAGACCATGTGGTGCCGAGGGTCGTTAAGGCATGTGAGGAATTAAGAAGTTACTGGAAAATTGTTGCTATTCCGGGTGCTGAGATTACCCATGTGCCACCAGAAAGCATCAGCAGATTAGCAAAAGAGGCAAGAAAATTAGGAGCAAAGATAATACTTGTTCATGGCGAAACCATTGTTGAACCAGTAATGCCAGGAACTAATACATCTGCATTGAATTCTGATATTGATATTTTAGCTCATCCGGGTCTTATTACTGAAAAAGAAGTGGAATTAGCAGGAAAAAGGTCTATTGCCCTTGAAATAAGCGGGAGAAAAGGGCATTCATTTACTAATGGACATGTTGCATCAATGGCATTAAAAGGTGGTGTAAAATTGATATTTAATAGCGATACCCATCAACCAGAAGACCTTATAAATAAAGATAAGGCAAAGAAGATATTATTAGGTTGCGGTATTTCAGAATCAAGCTTAAAAGAGATATTCAAAAACTCAAAGGATATAGTTGATAATATATTAAAAAGAGAGATAAAATGAGCATTTACAAACGAATTTATAAGAAGAAACTTAAGGGGGCGGATGAGCTTGAAACAACTACCTCTATGCTCATAAGCTATCTCCATAAAAACTCAAAACCTATAATTTTTATTACCTTAATAATTTTAATATTAATTTCCAGTTGGGGAGGTCTTAGGTTTTATAAAGATAATTTAGCTGAAAAAACCAGTAAAGAAATTTATTATGCTCTAAAAGAATTAGACCCTCTTAAAGAGGTTCCTCCTGAAAAGATAGAGAAGCTGAAAAAATTGGAGGGAAGTTATCTATTTAAAAGCGGATATTCAAATCTATATCTTGGCCATTTTTATTATAAAAATGGCAAATATGAAGATGCCATAAAGGAATATAAAAAAGTGATTGAATCTGAGAGCAGCCAATTAAGGAAGGATATGGCTTCGTTGGGGATTGGTTATTCTTATGAGGCGATGGGACAATATAAGGAGGCAATAAATCTATTTTCAAAAAATCTAAATGGAAAGGACGAAAATTTAAAAGAAGAGATATATATTTCTTTGGGGAGATTTTATGAAAAATTGGGCGATAACAAATCAGCTCTCGAAAAATATCAGATTGTAATAGAAAAATTTCCACAGAGTAGAAATATTGAGGCAATTAAGGAAAAGATATGGAAATTTAAGATAATGAATATCTGATTATTGTTCCGATAAGGGATAAAGAGTAAACTTAACACAATATAAACAAATTTTAAAAATATGTCAAGTAAAAAAATAAAAAAAATAACATATCTGACAATCCTTATTTTAATAGTACCTTCAAGAATCGCAAACGGAGAACAAATAACCTTATCAATAATACCCGAAACAGTTTTCTATAACTGGGGAGTTAATGAATTTGAAATAAAAATACAAAATCCAACAATAAGCAAAGGAAGAATCAAAATAAAAGCAAAATGCTTAAACGAAAATAATAAAATTATTAAAGAAAGTACAAAAGAATACGAAGTTATGAGAACAGAAGACACAACACAAATGAGTATAACAAGCGAAAGATGTAAAAATATAATATTAGAAGCTTCTGAAACAAAATTTTTCACAGATGAAGAAAAAAGAATCTACAAACTGTTAAGAAAGAAAAATTAAAGGGGGGAAGTATCCCCCCTGCTTTCAAACTGATTACAGTTTTACAACACCCCCCACAGCGGGGAAACCCCGCAACGCCCCATGTCACATAATTTAAAATACAATTTTAAAATATGTGAAGGAGTATATAGTAAAATAAACTACAATTTTACCATACAGATTTAAAGCTCTCTATTTGGGAGAGGGATAAAATTTCTCCGTTTATCTCTTCAAAATTTTCCCTCTCCCTAAAACCCTCACCCAGCATATGGGGAGCAGAAATGCTCCCCTTCTTCAAAATTCATATCTGCCAGCCCGCAACAAAGCAAGAGAATTACAACGACATATTAAATCTAAATCAAAAGCCCTGATCTTCCTATCTATACCGTTTCTATCACGATACAAAAAATAAGAATTATATTTTTTAACATCATCAGAAATATAGCCCTGAATATCGTAAATCTCCTTTTGAGAAACATCAACATGATACCCCTGAATCAAAACATCTTGAACAGACTGAACAGCCGAAACAGGCTGAACAACCGAAACAACTTGTTTTTGTTTTTCAACCACCTGGGCCCTCCCCTGTTTTAAATCTTGAGTAATCACTTTTGCTTCTTGCTTTGAACGAACAAAAGCACGGGCAGAATAAGGAGAAAAAAAACCGTACCGAAAAACCAAAACCGCTGCAAGAATAAGGAGAAGAAAAACTAACAAAAACCGCCTTGACACAGAAGGCAACTTCTCAACTTCATCTTGAGTCATCGAAGAATATAAAGCAAATATTTTCTTCTTTGGTTTTAAAGTCTTTGTTGAAAAAACTTCTTGGTCATAAGAACCGGGGGAACAAAACTGATATTTGAACTCACCCATCATCGAGTAAGTCCGCCGAACTGCCTTAATGTGGTATTCAGCAAGATTTCTTAATTCTTTTGCAAGTGAATTTACATCTTGAGTTACAAAATAAATATCACAACCATAATGCCGATGGTATTGGAAAAAAAAGAAAACATCGGGATTGTAAAACTTACGATGAAAAAAAGCCGGGCCCTGTGCCTCATCAATAAGATATACCACCCGCCGACCTTCACAATATGCTTTTTGAAAAGTAGTAGAAAAAAAAGAAGAAAGCCCGCCGGCTTTCTGAATTTCACCTTGCAAACTATGACCGAGTATAAACCGCTCAATATTTGAATAAACCTGAACTGGTCTGTCAAGGTCTTTAGAAATATAATTATCTATTGACTCATCATAGCGAAAATAATTAGATAAAATATGCCAGACAGCATAATAGGTTTTACCTGAACCTATCGTCCCCTCAATTATACGAATTGCCATACTCTATAAACGAATAAAAGGAATCATACGAATTGCAAGACGAAACATTACAGCAGAAACAAGAATTGATACGCCCTCAGGAATACGGAACTTTGCCGCTAAATACCCTGTGAAACCAACTAACTGGATAGTGACAGCAGAAATTGAATGACCCGAAGCTTGCTGGTCAGCAAGGGACATGGAATCATTAATAATTTTCCACAATAAATTATTAATGACAACAGGAAAAATAGTAATCGCAAAAGTCCAAAGCAATAGTTTCCATGCGGCCCAGCGAACAGCCTGATACCCAAGAGCGGTGGCAAATGCCGAGCCAAGAAAAGTTAATAACGCACCCATCTTTAACCCTCAACACCAAAGATAATAAAAAATGAACGAAAAGTACAAATAAGAACAAAGCCCAATCCAAACGGGATGAACATTGCTTCCTGAGCGCAAAAATCTATAACGGTTGGTTTATCGTATATGGTAAACGAAAATGAACATTGCTCATCAGCAGTTGTTACCGCCGTACCCTGAACTGCAGCAATGAGTGGGGATTGCGAGATAAATGAAGAAATAAGACCGGGAACGTCTTTTTCTTCAGGAATCGCAGAACCACCACCGCCAGTGTCACTATCAGACAGCGGAGAATATGAAGAGGTATTAACATCGGGAACGGATGGAACTATATAATTAGATGGGGGATCTTCCCAAACCGTAGTACCATCCCCATCTCCTTTAACAGTACCGACCGACGAGGTAGTAACCCCCGATGAAGTGGTTGACCCAACCACAAGCCCGGATTGATAAGTGGTAGTTGATACTGTATTACCACCGCCTGTTAGGGTACTTGTAGTTACGCCGCCTACGAGAGTAGTACTGGATGTAACGCCACCCGTCCAGTCTGTCAGTGACGACGAGCCAGTTATTCCAAGCTCATTGCCAGAAACAGAAAGCTCAGTTACCAACGCCGTAGTTGTAGAACCATCTAAATTTGTAGTTGCTAACGAGGTAACTGTTTTAGTTGTATCCCCTGACATATTGTAAACGACAACGGTCTGATTACCTATCACGGTTTCTGTAGTTGATACAATATCATTATATGTCCCCGCCGTTGACTGCGTATTATCAGTACCCGCCAGCGTGGGGTCACCTGTAATTTTGTCAAACCCACAACGATTATTTGTTGTCATAAATTCACGAAACACAGTACCCCCGGGAATACACGAACAGCCAGAATCGGGAGATACATTATAAGAAACTGACGTTGTGGTCCCTGACAATGAAAGCTCCATGATACCCGTTACACCAGCACAATCAGGGTCATCAGTTACAGCAGTATCAGATAGCAACACATCAAAAGATTTACAGTCATAATCATTTACGGTCTCAGGGGGAGCTTCTGCATCTCCCATCTCGGAAAGAGGGGGCGGGCTTTCCTGCGGATACGTACGTGTCTTGAGACTACAATACTGCGTTGACGTTCCACTTGCAACAGGAGTACTTTCAATTCCGCCGCAAGAAACCGTGGATGAAACAGGCTGATAACAAGTACACACATTGCGAGTTTCAGTTACAATCCAAAATGTGCCGTCAGAACTTAAAGTATTCACGGCACTAACAAAATAATAAACCGTAGCGCATGTCTTCTGGAAACTGTTAACTTCCTTCCAAATAGAGGTTTTAGGACGCCGCCAAATACGATAACCACCCCCGGCATTTGTTACATCCTCAACCCACACATCCGAATCAGGATAATCAATTACGCTTGACTGATAGAAATTACTTACATCTCCCCATGTAGCAGCAAAAAGAGAAAAAGGAAAAAAAAGGGAAAAAAACAAAAAAAGGACGCACAAAAATAACCCTAAAATTGCTTTTCTTATAACGACTGATACTTTACTATGTCCTATTTTCATACAATAAATTTTCTACCCTTCCCGAAAAAAAACAGGAAGGGTAGAAATAAAAGTAAATTAACTTCTATTGCCAAGCTTGATTATCTTCTTCACAACCCAGATACCTGCAATCGCTGTTATGATAGCAGTAACCAACACAAAATATTGAGATGTATCTATTGTAATTGTAGATAGGTCAAGCGCGGCAGATGCCGTACCCGCAGCCAACATCAGAGAAATTATAAACAATAATATCTTAGTCATATCACTCACCCCCTTTTGGCACAAAGTGATAAAACTTTTCAAAAAAAATTTTCTTAGCATGGTCTGATAAAAGCCCTACGGCTTGGGAATCAGCAGACATAAGCCTTTCAAAAAGAATACAATATTTAATATAACCCGACATTGACATTTCACTTTTTCTTAAAACAGACATAATCATGTCATACTCACGCTCTGAAACATTCGCAGTTATTACTTGAGACATTTTTTTTAACTCCTATAAAAAGATTAAATTGCATAACGAATCAAAACCCATGCAAACATTGACCCACCAAGGAGACCCGCCAGACCTGTAAGCATGTTTTCTGTAAAAACTGCCGTATCAACAGCTTCAATCTCAACACAACTGAAATTCCGCATAATGCCAGAGGACATATCAAGAATCACAGCCCCGCCGTTGATTGCAGGAATATAAAATTGACTATATAACCCTGTGGGAGTTTCAGGGAGAGAAACAGAAACTGAGTTTGAAGCAACAACAATATTAACAGTACTCCGCCATTCAAAACCTATCAGAACATCAGAAGCAGCAGGACAGAACACAGTATATTGAACCCCAGAAAAAGCAGAAACAGGGAGAAAAAACAGAAACAGGACGCACAAAAACAGCCCTAAAAGTACTTTTCTTATATCGGTTAATAGTTTACCATGTACGATTTTCATACTTTTTTATACTGCGATAGTTTACGAACGAGTAATAACTGAAAACAGTAAACCTGAAAACCAAGCAGCAATACCACATAAAACCATAATCGTAAAAAACCAGTCAAATAACACCAGCCCTGTAAGAGCCATCGGATTAAAAGACCAAACAGTACCCCATCCCATTTTAGTACCCCTCATTTTAAATCCGCCCCCCCGAAATACTCTAAGGACAGGAGACCCGCCTTATCGTGAAGTATTAAGGGGGAACAGATAAAAATTATTTTACTTTTTCTAACGAAATAAGCTCCAAGCCTACTTCGTTTTTCCTTGGAAAAAAACGGTTAATTGTAACTGTAACCGCTTCACCCATTTTTAATTTATCGTGTCCATTAACTTTTTCAACAGGAATAAAGACACGAAAAGAATCCCCCAGGTCTGGAATCATTACCTTGAAACCAACACCCTTAGGGGAAATACCGGGAACACTTACAATCTGACCTTTAAGACTTAACATATTTAACCTCCTCTCTCTCCTGTCCTTATTTGATATTCATTTTCAAAATTTTCAAAATTAATCTCTATAAAGCCACTCCTGACAAGCTCCAAAACCACATCAGAACCAAGCTTATAACCGCTTGCCCACCAGCGACTAACACAATCAGAGATTGACCCAACAACTTCAAAATCCTTTTCAACTTCTATTTGTTTTTCTATATCTCCAGTTTTTCTAACTGACCCAAAAGACCCGCAGATACGCCTATTTTTCAAAGAAATTACCAAATCTCTAATATCATCTTCTTGCATATCCAAACCCATCTTTGCAAGATACTTTGAAATCTCTTTTCCTGTACCCGGAAAACAGGGATTGATTGAAGATATAGAACCAAGACTAACTTTTTGAAGTGACTTTTCTAAACCTTGCTTAAATTCAGATACACGCAAATTATAATAGCTACCCGAAAGATTGTAAATTTTCTTCTCAACTTTTACATCAACAAGCATATGGCTGTGGATATGCCAACCATCATTGTTTTTTGTAAACTCAATAAAATACAAACCACCTGAAATATTTTTCTTAAAAAAGTTAGCCCGCCGTAACTTTGACATTTTTTGTAAAAAGAGGTCAAAATTTTCTTTTAATTCCTGAACTCTATTGGAATTTGTTATTGTTAAAAAGTGAGGATTTTTCATTGCAACCATCACATCTTCAACACGACGAGCTAACTTTGAAGCACGAAAAGAATTGCAAATAGGACAGACTCTGTCATGGCAACGAATACCAGAAACATATATCATTTGTGACTCCAATTCCCGACGAACTTGAACTGTATTTGCACATATACCAATTTTTTTTGCTTTTTTATCCCAGCCCAGACGACGATACATATTTTCTATCTTGAAGGCAAATTTCAGACGCCACGCAGGAACAAAATTAGGTTTTTGACGCCCCGAAAAAGGAATTTGAGGGTAAATTATAGCAGGAAAATGTAACATTCTTGTTACATTTTCATTCCAGAAAGCGTTACGGTTTGGTAACACTTTAGGGGAAATGTCAAGATGTTTATTAGTATCAAGTCCTAACATGAGAGAACCTCACTAACAGGGAGGGGAAGGGTAGGGATGGGGGAATCGCTCATTACTTTGCTCACCCCCACCCCTACCCGAAGGACATCGCAAATCTCGATAAAACCAAGAATCTGATACCCCATGTCCTTAACTTTTTGAACTACTTCTGACAATGAAGCAGTTACAACAATAAAATTTTCCATATTTCCACAGTCACCAAAACCACAATCACGATACACCCATACCTTGTACATCATTTTTTTACCCCCTTCGCTTTACTCCTTCTCTTTTTCAACCTACCTGACGCCCTAACAACATCGAGAACAGCTTGATAATGACCCCATGGATGATAAGACATAGCTTTACGAGTTTCACTTATAGCTTTTTTTGAATCTTGAAAACTCTGAAAATAAGAATCATAATGTTTTAAAACCACTGCCTCAAATTCTTCCTTATAAGCAAGAGGAAAAGGAAAATTTGATTGACAAGAAACATCATTACTGGTACGATACGCATTATCAATTTGTACTCGCTTTTCAGAGTAGTCAAAAACTTGCTTTAACGAGTAAAATAATTCTGTAAAAGTGTGGACGAGAGAAACAGGAAGGAAAATAGACAATTCTAAGTTATTATCTTCAATACCTTTAAACTCTATCTTAAACATATATCCTTCTTTATTCTGATAAGGGATATTATGTAAACTTATACTTATATATGAAAGCTTCTGTATTAATAATGGAATTGGTTATATTAAAGTGGAGAAATTAAACTCCC
>Ga0156025_1030_pt1 | contig 45887 bp, 39 predicted proteins | sample RifCSPlowO2_02_FD_107679 | JGI IMG/M metagenome (GOLD analysis project Ga0156025, IMG submission 107679) | Nitrospinae bacterium RIFCSPLOWO2_02_FULL_39_110 | reverse complement strand
AAGTGCATCATTTTCTTTGTCCACTTTTAGTCTCATTTTTGCCTCCTTGCTTTACGGTCAACATATCTTTGGTGTGTAGTGATAATATTATATCATCAGCAAGGCATTTCCACTAACATTCTCGTTGTAAAAGAAGCCAGAAGGGTTTGGATGTTAGTCTTTTGCAAGGTGTTGGTTTAAGTAGGTCTCATAGTTATTTCATAATTCAAAATTAACAGGATGTGCATAAAGTTTTCCTTCTTTCCAAAGGGCAATCGGGTTTTTTAATATATGAATTTGAGCATTTTCTTTGCCAGCATTTAAGACCACATAAAAAGAATACTTTTCTCCTTCATTCTGCTCAAAAAGTTTTCTGGCAAACTCCCATTGAGTTCCTGTAGATATCAGTTCATCGGCTTCTTGTGTCTTAGTTTTCACTTCAATATATTCAGTCTCAGTTCCATTTTTATTTACAACGAAATCACAACCTTTTCCTTTATCGTTATGCTTATTCAACCATATAATTTCAAATTCTTCATTGCTGACATTTACTGCTTTAAATCCCGAATCAGTTTCAACAATAGACCCATGTTTTTGTTGATAGTTTTTCTTTAAAGCATAATAAACATATTTTTCACCCCATTTTCCGATTGCCTTTTTATCAATTGGCACTTCATGAACATCTTCTTTTGTCGTTTTTTTATCTTTGTCTGTTGGTTTCTCATCTTCTGCAGTGCCTACTTGTTCTCCTTGCCCTGTTAAGTCGGGAGTAACAATATTATCTCCTTCAACCTCTTTAATTTTTACCTCAACTGTGTCTGGTTCATGTTCTGGTATCCATGTTTTTTCTTCTTTGCCTGAAGGTTCTTTTTTTGCAGAAGCAAATTTTTTAAGTTCTTCTATCGGTATATCTTTTGTAATCTCATATCTTTCCCTCACATCTTCTGGAATCTGGTCGTAAATATCAGGCTTGAATTTAAGGATTTTTTTGAGAACATCTATATTTGGACTTTCCTTGATATAACCATCTGACAACTCCGAAAGAGTAATTTCAGAAGGTTTTCTGAACTTATTATTTTTATCAAACAGCCATGCTTGCTGTTTAAGGATTTTTAAAAATTTTGAATCAAAACTTTCTACATAATCACGACGATTGTAATACCAACTATATTTGCCCTTAAAGAAATCTACTGCCTGCCAGCTACTATAAGTTTCAACATTTTTCAGTAAAAGTTTCCAAAGTAAAATTGATTTTTCAAGAGTAATTTGTTCTATGCAACTATTTAATCCTTCATATTCATAATCTCTTTGATAATTATCTCTTGTATGTCCCCTATTGCAGCGCAGTCTATTTTTTTCCTCCCGTGATAGATTTGCATCTATCTCAATGCGTCTCGGTTTGTCTTCAACACCTACATCTATAAAAAATGATTTCAGCCTTTCTTCTTCAAACCTTTTATAAAGTTCATCAGAGACAAAATATACTGAATAACCATCAAAATAATTCTTTAAATCTTTATCTGGCAAATATATTTTATATGGTTTACATAAGCAATTTTCCCCGCTAACGTTATTGACTGAATCAATAAAAGATGCCTTTGATAATTCCTCCATAAATTCTTTTTTCTGATTTGTTGGTATGGTCTCATTGGCTCTCAACAGTTTTTCAAAGTCCTCAAAATATCCTTCATCTTTAGCAGGATTGCCAGTTTGATACTTGGGGAGAATAAATTCTTTGATTTCAGCAAAAAGGTCTGGTTTTGTTAATCCGAGTGTTTTTAAAAACCTTAAAGAATTTTCGTTTTCAGTAAGGATAAGTTTGACGGTTTTATAGTTGGACTTTGTTTCTGCTGGCAAATAGATTTGAACTTTTCCATTATTATCAAAGGGGGCTATATGCTCATTTGTCTCTAATCTGATTATCGGTTTAGTCTTTAAAATATTTCTTTCTCTGTCACTCCGCTCCGAAAGCCGACTATAGAAATCAATCAACCATTCATCAGCCTTTGTTTGTAGAAATTCAGCGGATATTTTTTTTGTAAAACTCTCAAAATCAACTTCTACAACTTCAAGTTCCTTCATCAAATAATCTCTTAACTCCGGTGTTCTATCAGAAGTTATATCTGCATCTAACCAGTTCTTTTTGCCAAACAGTTTTTGAATATCATCCTTGTCTAAAAATTCGGTTAGTTCTTTTCCTCTTGCTAATACGGCATCACCTGCTTTGGTGTATTTGCCATCTGATGTGGGTAGCAATTCTTCAGAAAGAAATTTTTCTTTCACTTTTTCGTATATAACCGGATAAATCTGATTGCTCGTTTTATGCTCTTCTTTAATAGGTAGAATATTTAGGAAATTTGTATTAAGGTATCCTAATTTTTTAATGACTGACAGGCTTTCGGCAATTAAATTTCCAGTTTCTTCTATTATTGCCTTATTTTGTTCGTCATCTAAGGGAATATTTTCACGGGTAGGTGTGGTTTTGTATGGGCCCTGAATAATGAAGTTCAGAAATGTAACCTTCTCAGTTGAGAAAAATACAATCAGTTTTGAGTCAGGTTCTGGTATGATTATCTCTTTATCACTTTCATCTTTTCCAAGTTTATATGCTGCCTCAACCTTTAAATCTTTGCCTTCTATCCTAATCGGTTTTTCAATAACTATATACTCTTTAGTACTACTTGATGATATTATTGTCTCCTTCTTAGCGTTTCGTATGTTTTGAAGACTATCAGATGACTTTAAGTAGTGTCCCCTTGCAGATGATGTCTGCCATTTAATTTCTTTTATATTTTTCAAAAACAGTAGTGTTTTAAAGCCCAATTTTTCTAATTTATTAGCGATGAGCGCAAAAACCTCTTGTGAAGAGCGTGTCTGATGGTTAAAAGGCAATCTGATTAATGTTTCACTTATTGAGTTACTGCTGTTAATCACTGAGGGGATTACAAAATCCTCAATTTTTATCTTGAATTCACCTGAAAAGATATGAGGAGTTTCAGTAATAGCAAAAACAGATTTAAAGCCAACACCAAATTTTCCGATTAAGTTTAAATCCTCTTTTTTTGTAGAAATTCCAATTCCTGTAACTCCTTCAATATCTCTAAGGTCAAAATCTTTTCCATTATGATAAACATCTAATCTATCATCAAAAAGTTCAAACCTTACTTCTTTAGCCTCTTCATCTTCAGCGTTTTGCAATATTTCATAAATGAAATGGGATGGGTCATTGTATAACCCTGCCAAAATGTTATCAAAATCAAAGTTATTTTCCTTTGAAGACCTTACCCAGTCTTTTCGCTTTTCTATTAATTCTTCAAACTCCTCATTTGCCATGTATTTTTACCTTTTTGTGATGGGGCATATTTCACATAATTTGTTCATATCCAAACAGTTTCGGATATGTCCCGAATTGGCGGGGTATCCGAAGTATTCCCGAATCTGTGAAATAAGGAAATTATAAGATATAAGCCTCTGTCTTTATTGCTCTTCAACCCCTGCTGTTTCTTTTCGAGCAATAAGTTCTCGAATCTTGGGCAACAATTCATTCGGAACCTCAACAAAGGTTTGCCCTTCTTGCTCAAATGCAGCTTCATCTTCAGCTACGGCTTCTTCTTCGGTTTGCTGTTCATAGTGAGCAAGAACCCTGCGAACACGTTCTTCATCCCACCCATGTGGATAGTTACTACTCATACATTTCACCTCCTTCTACTTTTATATGCTTTTAAAGGTTTGCCTTTAAGCTCATAAGCAGTTATCACAAATACGCTATCTGGTTGTGGGTCAGGAACATAAATAACCCTAAGATACCGTCCTCCGTGCGTTTGTCCAATAGCTACTCGAGCCCCCTCTTTACCTGCACGATCCTCACCAGGGGAAGTCAATACATCCATTACTTCGTCCTCTGTAACATTGTGTTTAAAAATGTGAGGCTGATTTGTCTCTGGATCAATATAAAACCGAATTCTCATAATTTACTGCGAAAAATACCCTTACGCCAGCCCTCACACCCTCAAGGAAGGTGTGAAGGGAGAGGGGATTTTCTTACTCCAATCCCCTCTCTGCCAACTCAATTGCCTTTATCAGAGCTTTACCCTTATTCATTGTCTCTTCAAATTCTCTCTCTGGGTTTGAGTCGGCAACGATGCCTGCACCAACACCAAGATAGGCAGTATTACCCTTAATCAGCAGTGTCCTTATTGCAATTGCCATATCCATATTTCCGGAGAAACTGAAATATCCTAATGCACCTGCATAAATTCCCCGGCGGGTTGGCTCAATCTCCTCAATTATCTCCATAGCCCTTACCTTGGGAGCACCTGAGACTGTCCCGGCTGGAAATGTCGCCCTAAGGACATCATAACAATCCATTCCATTTTCAAGTCTCCCTCTCACATTTGATACAATATGCATGACATGGGAATATTTTTCTATCAGCATTAATTCATTTACCTCAACACTGCCTTTTTGAGATACCCTTCCTGTATCATTTCTGGCTAAATCAACAAGCATTATGTGTTCAGCCTTTTCCTTTTCATCATTCAATAAATCCCGCATAAGTATCTTATCCTCCTCTTCGGTAGCCCCTCTTGGTCTTGTTCCTGCTATTGGTCTTATCTCTACCAGTTCATCCTCAAGTCTCACAAGCACCTCAGGAGATGAGCCGACTATTTTTATATCTCCAAATTTAACAAAATACATATATGGTGAGGGATTTATTGTCCTCAATGCCCTGTATATATTAAATGGCTCGGCTTTAAAATCTGTTTCAAGCCTCTGCGATAATGCTACCTGGAATATATCACCATCACTTATGTATCTCTTGCACTTTAATACCCCTTCTTTAAAAACCTCCTTTGAGACATTGGTTCGAAGTTTGGGGCTTGGGGTTTGAATTTTCTGATTTCTGATGGATTCGTTTCGCTCACCACAGGCTTTTGACTTAAGTTTATTTACAACCGAATCTATCCTCTCCACTGCCTTTCTGTAAGCGCTTTCCGTATCTCCATCTTTAACATGGGCGTTTGATACCACTTTAATCTTCTGTCCTACATTATCAAATATCAGAATTGTATCCGTTATAACAAAAACAGAATCTGGAATATGGAGGTCATCAATTGCTTCATGGGGAAGGCTTTCAAAGAACCTTACCATATCGTATCCAATATAACCAACAGCCCCACCGAAAAATCTTGGAAGTTCAGGTATCTTTACAGGTTTATACTCTGACATTAATCTTTTAAGGAAATTTAAAGGGTCTCCATCAACTTTTTCCTCTTTCGTAACACTGTCTTTTGTTATAAATATCCTGTTGCCCCTGCTCTTAAAAACTATAGAAGGATTACTGCCGAGAAAACTATATCTTGCCCATTTTTCCCCGCCTTCTACACTCTCAAGGAGATAAGAATATTCCCCCGTATCAATCTTTAGGAAGGCAGATACAGGGGTCTCAAAATCCGCCATTATTTCGCGATATACAGGAATGAGATTCCCTTCCTTTATCTTTTCCTTAAAAATTTCGTAGGATGGATTATACATGGAGGTTAGGTTAACACAGAATATAAAAACTGTAAATCCCCACACCTTGACCGGGGCATTATACCCCGCACATAAATTATGTGTGGGGTTTTTACTTGCGTTTTTCTCTTTCAGCCATAAGCAGTGCCGCCTTTGCAACCATGGTATTATCTCTTTGACATCCCTTCTGGCAAAGCACAGCTTTATTTTCTCTGGTCATTTTATATAATTCGTCCTTTGTTATTATAAATAGTTCTCCACATCCCCTGCATGTTACAAGGGCAGATATATTCTTTCTCCTTTCTATTCTTCGTCTCTCGCTGAATGTTCTCTTGTTCTTTAAAGCCCCGCTCTTATATTTTTGGTCTACCGTTAACCTCCGTTCATTGCCTTTTCTTCTATTAGCACCACTTCTCTTTTCAATTACTGTAGTCATATTTCATCCTCCCTGATGGAAGGGGTTTGCAGGATTCATCAAGCCATGCCATATAATCTGGCAGACCATACACAATGGGAATTGCAACAATCTCAGGGATTTTGTAGCTATGATTCTTCTTCACATAATTCATTAAAGAATCAAAGAGACCTGCCCTGCTCTTTACAAGCAGAAGCACTTCGTTTTCCTGACACAGCTTCCCTTTCCAGAAAAATATAGACCTTATAGGCTGTATAATGTTTGCACATCCGGCAAGCCCTTTTTTTACAAGTCCCTTCCCGATTCTTTCTGCCTCTTTAAAAGAGCTTGCTGTAATAAATATTACAACAAAATCTCCCCCCTTTTTTTTCTTAATGGCGGCCATGTTTACCTCCTTGAAAGTCCTGTCAGGTAATAGCCAATGTAAAATTCAACTATGCCGATAAGGCTTAAATTAAGAAGAGACCCCATCTCTGTTTTTCCAAAAAACAACATAAAGACATAAAGCATCATGGCAAATCCCATTGCCTGCAGAACAAGACCTGAATAATATAAAATAACCCGCTTCACCGGTTTACGGCTCTTCCTATAAAATCATACTCCATTGTACGTGTGATTTTTACCGGCAGGATATCTCCAACTCTTGCATCGCCTTCTTCAATATAAACTATTCCATCAATATCAGGTGCCTGAGTCTGCATCCTTCCCTTTATCAGAAATTCATTATCAAAAACACTATCTTCAACGAGGACATCCCTCATCATCCCAACAAACCTTTTGTTATTCTCAGAGGAAATTTTTTGCTGAAGCTTCATTATTATATCCCTCCTCTCAATCTTTACTTCATCAGGTATCTGGTCAGACATTTCTGCTGCAGTTGTCCCTTCCTCCGGTGAATATGTGAATATACCAAGATGTTCAAATCTCATTTCTTTTATAAAGTTTACAAGATGCCCGAAATGAGTATCTGCCTCGCCCGGGAAACCTACAATGAATACAGTCCTTATTGCAACATCAGGTATTGCCTTTCTTATTTTATTTACTAAATCTCTTATTTTATCCCCCCTTTCCTGCCGCATCATTTTGCTTAATATTTTATCATCACTGTGCTGTAATGGAAGGTCAATGTATTTACATATCTTTTCCTCATCCCTTATCACATTGATTAACTCGTCTTTTAAGAAGGCAGGGTAACAGTATAAAAGCCTTATCCATTTTATGCCATCAATCCTGACTAATCTTTTAAGCAATCCTGCCAGTCCGTTCTTTATTCCCAAATCTACCCCATACATAGTAGTATCCTGTGATATTAAATTTACCTCCTTCACCCCATGCCCTGAGAGTATCTCCACCTCTCTTACAATTGAATCAGCAGGACGGCTTTTGAATGGTCCACGAATTTTCGGGATAATACAGAATGAACACCTGTTTGAACATCCTTCGGCAATCTTTACATAGGCAGTATATCGCGGTGTGGTTAACATCCGCGGCGTATCTTCATTGTAATCAAATGCTGGCTCTCTGACCAATACCTTCTCTATACCGTTATCGGACTCAATTATTTTCACTACACTTTTAAAATCACCTGTGCCTACTATGTAATCGACTTCGGGTATCTCTTTCAGAAGTTCATCTTTATATCTCTGGGATAGACATCCCATGACAATCAATTTCTGACAACTACCCTTTCTTTTATACTCAGCCATTTCAAGGATGGTGTCTATTGATTCCTCCTTTGCAGAATCTATAAAACCGCAGGTATTGACAACTATAACCTCTGCACCTCCTGCATCTGCTGTGATATTATACCCTTTACTCGCAAGGGTTCCCAGCACAAGTTCGCTGTCCACTGTATTTTTAGGACATCCGAGGCTCACCATCCCTATTTTTCTTAAAATTCTATTCATGCTTTTCTTATACCAACTTTAAATTAGGTGTTCGCTTCGCCCACACTAACTTTGATTACAGAGATTAAGTTTAGATTACAGAGATTTTAATCTCCGGAATCTTTTTATAATCGCTGTAATCAAGTATAGGATTGGAATTCCTATACTTTTAATAAGATTAATAATACAATTATTCATATCATTTATCAACACCTTTGGTTTTTGTTATTATACCAAAAGAGTTACCTAATTAGTGAGCATGAACAATCGTCCCCTTTAATTAAAATACTTTAATTCCATAAAAATAGTATTATTCTTTTTTAAGACTCCAAATAATGTCCTGTTTTCATCACCCTCATAATACTCCCCTCCAATTATCCCTTTCCATGAATCTGTAAAGGAGTAGCGGACAATGGGTCTGATAAAATAGTCGTTGCGATTGAAGTTCCAGACACCAAATGTCTCCATATCAAGTGTTTCATTGAACAACTTATAATCAAGACGCCCACTCATGGAATACTGAATCTCATCAAGCTCACCGCTGAAGGTTGCATTTTTTATATATATTGCTCTTTCTGCCTGATTTTGACTCTTTTCAACATCTGAATACTTAAAGATATATCGTCCTATGAACTGGAGATTTATATTTAGTGTTTCTATAAATGTCCTGTCCCCTCCTATGATGTAATACAGATTTGGATTTTTTATATAGGGATATATGCCGTCCATATCCTCTGTCAGTATATAAGCCGCTTCTCCTCTAAAGCCATATCTTCCATAATTTTTTGCAAAGTCCCCACCAAAGACCTGAATCCTGTGGTTTGATATTTCAATAAGTCTCTTTCCTCCATCAGTCCCTAAATATCTGACATCTGGTGTCAGGTCAAAGCCGTTAAAATAACTTATAGACCAGTCTAAATCACTGCCGATTTTATTTAACTTAAAGGCAAACTCGCTGTTTTCAATATTGTATGCAGGCTTCTTTTCAGTCGGCTGAATGAAAGAGGGAAAGGCAAAGGGGACTTTATTAGGCTCAAAAAATGGGCTGTAAAAAAGTGTTGCAGTTAGTTCAGGTGAAAAGTAGTAATCATATTTTAAGGATGCCACACCTGTCTTGCGGTCGCCCTCTTCAGGGAGGAGGAGTGTGTAATTTTTTGGAGATAGATTGTCAGTAGGATTTACACCATCTGCCCTCCCCCATGTGATAATCTGTTTGCCTGCACTCAAATCAGAATTTTCAAAACGAAAAATAGCAAGCCCTTCAAGGAGCTCAGTAGTGTAGTTTCCATTGCCGCGATTGAGCAAATCAAAATTATATGCCCTCGCCTCAAAACGGCTGTCAATTTTATCACTGAATCTTGGGAGTATTTTAAGCTGGGCAGTTACACCAAAGAAATCTGTCTTGTCATTAGATGCCTTGTCAGAGGAGAAATAATCAGTCCTCAAGAAACCTGTGAATCCTTCTTCCTGCAATTTGCTGTAGAGTTTTTTTTCTTCGGCAAAGCCGATTTGTGAAGACAAAAGAACAAAATAAAATAGGACGTTGATTAACGCAGATTTACAGGATAATTTTAAAAATCTGTGATTATCTGTGTTCATCTGTGGCTGATTTGTTTTATTCCCTTTCCAGATTCCTCTGTGAGAAATATCCCTCATCAATACCTGTATTCACCTTATAATTGCTGAAATGGACAATTGTCTTATGATTTACCTGAACATTTGTCATCTCAATAGTCATCGGCTGCCATTTGTTGTTCTCCTTATCAACAAACTGAATATCTGAAGCCTTGAAGACTTTATAAAGCTCGCCAGAGAGGTCGTAATTCTCACCCTTCACAGTGACAAAATTATCCTTTCGCATCCAGCTTTTCCTTTTACTCAGTCCATTATCCTGCCTTACTTTATTATTTGCCGGAACAGATTCTATTACATAACAATCAACTCCATCCACATTTTCGCTGCCTGTAATTTTATGTTCAAAATCCTGAACCTTATATCCAATGACATCCGCATAGGAGAAATCTGAGCCGACAAAACTATCACCCTTATTACTTGACACAAGCCTTCTCACCTTCTTCAATGCAGGGAGATATATCCATATATCATCATCACCATCAGAGTGCTCAATCATCAAGTTTGATGTGCCTTTGACATCAGCAGGGGAGATAAACTTGATGAGCCTCATGTTGTCAATGCCGTTTTTCTGAAGTTTTGATACACCTGTTGACTTTCTCTCTCTTTTCTGTCCACTCTCATTGATGAGTGTCATTGCACTCTCAGATTTTGAATCTTTGACCCTGTTAACAAAGAAATTCTTTATCATAATATCCTTCGGCGACATATCCTCAGCAAAGGATGTATGGGCAAAACCAAAAAGCATGACTGCCGATAGAACTGCAAAACAAAATTTCTTCATAAACACCTCCTCTAAAATCCTTTTATAAAAATTTTTTCTTATTTCTCTGTGTCCTCTGTGGTTTATTTAAACAAAATCGGCTTTAGTGCAAACTTCGGTTTGAAGATTACAATCAATGCAGGCAGTGCTGTGATTGCCGTGAAACTACTTACAATCATGGCAAGGGCAACAAGTGTTCCGAGTTTAATATGAAGTCCAAATCCTGAAAGTGGGAGCATGAGGTATCCGACAGCAATGGAAACAGAAACGAAATTGATTGCCTTGCCCGATGTCTTCATTGTCTTAACAATTGCAGGAAGCAAATCTGCATGATTCCCCATCTCTTCCCTCAAACGATAGATGTAGTAAATAGCATAGTCTGCACCAATCCCAACTGCCATTGCTGAAATTGTTGATGTGCCTATATTCAATGAAACACCTGCATATCCCATCACGCCGAAATTAAAGATGACCGATACGATAAGCGGCAGTATTATGAACAAACCTCCCAGAGGAGAGCCGAGAACAACTGAGCCTATTACAAAGACAATTCCGATAATCTGGAGTATGTTCCTGACTTTACCATGCACCATTACATGGTTAAGTGCATCTGATACAGCAAGGCTCCCAGCAGGGGTCACCTTTATATCCTTCGGGAAATTCTTTTCAACATAATTATTCACTGCCTCTATAATTCTGTCTGCGAAAGCAGTAGAATCAGTTTTGCAAAAGGTGAGAATATTCGCCTTTTTATAGTCATAATCCACATAGGAATCAAAATCTCCAGGGTCTCCGGACATTGAATAAACAAAGAGGAATTGGGCAATCAAATCCTGACTATCAGGCACGGCATTAAATGTCGGGTCATCATTGTGCATTGCCTGATTCATCTTCTTTATAAAATCAACAAAAGAGATGGTCTTTCCAACCTCGGGGAATTTATTTTCAAGAAAAATCTGAAGCCCTTCAATTGACTTCAGCACATCAGGTCTCTTCATATCATCAGGCTTGTCCCCCTCAACAAATAGGTTTAAGGAATTTGTCCCTCCAAAATGGCTGTTCATTATATTGTCGTCCTTGATCAAGGGCGTTGATTTCTTGAAATTTGATTTCAGACTGTTGTCAACATTTAATAAATAACCTCCTGCTGCAACAATCATCACTATAATAACTATTGAAGCTATAACGGCTTTGGCTCTGCCATTAGTAATCAGATGGCTCAATTTATCAAGGGTCATATTAAGGGGTGCAATTATAAGCCCCTCTTTTATTTCCTTGTCCTTTGGCGGTCTCAAGATTGCACGGAGTGCGGGTATAAAAGTCATCTCTATGATAAGGGCGCTCAATATGCCGAGTGCAGTGAAGATACCGAAGTTCCTTATGCTCATAGTATCAAATGTTAAGAGTGAAAGAAATGATGCAGCAGCAATAAGCCCTGCTGTAATCATAACTATACCGATACGGCTCGTGCTTTCAATTACAGCAATCTTATTATCTCCTCTGATTGCATACTCTTCATAATATCTATTTAAAATCTGAATTGAATGCCCTGCGGCTATGGCGAGAATTAAAATAGGAGTGGACGCATTAAAGGGGTCCATCGGCACATGCAGAAGCCCCATGATGCCAAGTCCCCATACTACTGAGATAATTGCTGTCAAGAGGGGAAGAAACATCCCCTGAAATGTCCCAAAGACCAGATAAAGGACAATTCCGATTACAACCATGGCAAGGAGAAAAAGTTTCCCCATCTTCTGAGAATATGCTGCAAGCCATGAAAGGGCTATTGAGGGACCATTCAGATGTATGTTGACTGATGAATCCTCTTCCTTTGAAGCAATCTCCTTAATTCTCTTTTCAATGTCAGGATAACCCTTCAGTTCTTTATTGAATCTAAAATCTGCGATTATCTGTGCTGCACTACCGTCCTTTGAGATAATTGAATTTATGAAGAGAGGGTTGCGGTAAATTTTATTTCTTAACTCATCAAGCCCCTCCTTTGTCTGCGGGACACTCTCCATCAACCGTCTTACAGCCATCCCCTCCTCAGTCCCTCTTATATCCTTAGCCTTTTTCGCGGCAATGCTGAATATATTTGTCTTGATTGCCCCTGGTATCTCGTTTATCTTCTGGGTAATCCGCATGATTTTCTCAAGAATCTTTGGCTGGAATATATCCCCCTCCTTCGGAATAACACCTATGACAACTATATTCCTTCCGCCGAATATCTTATCTATCTGATTCTGGGCAACAACATAGGGATGGCTCTGGGGGAGGTTTTTATCAGGGTCAACTTCAACCTTAAGCTCTTTTATGTGGGAGCCTATGAAAATGGTAATTAAGGCGACTAAGATAATAACTGCAATCCTGAACCTGACAATGAATTCAACATATCTCCGTAACATTTTTAACCCTCCTTAAATTCTTTAATCTACACGTTTGCGAAATCTTGAGACACTGAGCCCCATTATAATAATGCCAAATATCAATAGTGCTGCCATCTGTTGCCATAAAACATTAATACCGCTCCCTTTAAGAAAAATGCCACGGGTAATTTCAATAAAATATCTGACAGGATTTAAATAGGTCAGATATTGAACAATGACAGGCATATTGCGGATAGGAAAGGCAAATCCGCTAAGCATAAAGGTCGGCATGAAGAAAAAGAATGAAGACATCATCGCCTGCTGCTGGGTTTGGGAGACTGTGGAGATAAAAAGACCTACTCCAAGTGTTGTCAGCAGAAATAAGATTGAACATCCCATCAGGAGAATACCGCTTCCGCGGAATGGTATATTGAAAATTAATAGCGCTGCAACAGTTATTAAAACTACATCTGCCAGACCAACAATGACAAAAGGCAGGGTTTTGCCCAGTATCAATTCCACAGGACGAATCGGTGTTACCATCAGCTGCTCCATTGTGCCAATCTCCTTTTCGCGGACGATTGCCATTGCGGTAAGCATTATTGTGACCATTGTGATTATATTAACCACAATACCCGGCACAAAATAATCCTGACTTAGCAATTCTGGGTTAAACCATATACGGCTCTGGACTGTCAGTGATGGTAAATGTTTTCCCTGATAATCTGCAACAGCATTATCCTCTCCGATAAATCCAACCCTTCTTTGTTCAGATGATATACGGTTTGAAAAACGATTTATAATCTGATTGGCATAATTTGATATAAGGGAGGCAGTATTGGAATTTGTACCATCTACAAGAATCTGAACTGATGTCATCTCTCCGCGGAGAATCTTGCGGGAGAAACCATGTAATATTCTGATAGCCCCGTTAACCTTACCTTTATCCAGCAGGTCATCTGCCTCATTTTCTGATGTTGGTACGGCAACAACCCTAAAATACCCTGAGCTGTTGAACTCAGCAAGTAATTCTCTGCTTGCAGGTGTATTATCAAGGTCTATCCATGCAATCCTGCTGTTCGTTACATCAAGATTGACAACATAGCCAAAGATTATCAGCTGCAGTAAAGGGGGAATGAATAAGACAAAACGCATACGCGGTTCTCTTAAGGTCTGATAAAATTCCTTCCTGATAATTTCTTTAATTCGTTCCCACATAAGACATCAAGATTTATGCAATTTTTTGTTTGAACTTCTTTATTGTTAAGATAAAAATTCCTGATGAGAGTAAAAGTAACAGCACAATCTCAAACCACAATATTTTAAAACCTGCACCCTTTAAAAATATGCCCCTGAGAACTGTAATTAAATAACGGGCAGGGACAATGTAGGTTATGCCCTGTACTAGAAGCGGCATATTTTCAATTGCATAGATAAAACCTGAAAGGAGGAATGAAGGCAGCATTGATGTCAACATGCCTATCTGATATGCGAGCAATTGTGAGCGGGTTACGGTTGAAATAAAAATACCCCAGCAGAGTGCACCAAACAAAAAGACACAACCTGTAAAGAGTAAAAGCAGCGGGCTTCCTCGCAATGGCACATGAAAGATAACTACTCCGGCAATAACAGTTATCATCATATCAATAAAACCTATAGTGAAAAGGGCTGATACCTTACCCAGAATAAGCTCAATAGGTTTTAATGGTGTGGAGAGGAGTTGTTCCATTGTTCCCATTTCCCATTCACGGGCAATTGTAAGTGATGTAAGAGGGACTGCAACCACCATAAGAATATATGCAATCAGACCGGGAACTATATAATTTCTGGACTTCAACTCACTATTATACCAGACCCTGACCCGCCCTTCAATGGATGGGGCGGTATGCATGCGAATCAATGCCTCAACATAGCCAAGAGAAATGGCAGCAGTATTGGAATCACTTCCGTCTATAAGAAGCTGAATTTCTGCGGTTTTTCCTGAGAGAATATTTCTTGAGTAGTCCTGCGGTATAATAACTCCCATCAGACACTCATTTTTATCAATCTTACTTTCAATTGATTTATATCCATCGGCTATACCTATAATCTGAAAGAACCGCGACCCCTGAAATTTCTCTATCAACTCCCTGCTCTCAGGACTCTTATCTGCATCATATATCAGGGTGGGGATGTGGTCCACATCAAGTGAGAGTGCGTAACCAAAGAGTATCAGCATCAGCAATGGAATAGCCAGAGCCATAGTCAGACTCCTTGGGTCACGGATGATATGAATGAACTCTTTCCATGCAATAGTCTTCAGTCTTCGCAGATTCATAATAGCTTTTTATCCTCTTCTTCAATCATGGCTACAAATACATCCTCCATCAATGGCTGAATCGTCTCAAGACTGCCAATCTTTATACCATGCTGCCTGAGTATATTTTGTATCTGCGGTGCTGCTATATCGGGATTCTGAACTGTAACATGAAGTCCGCCGCCAAATACAGCTACATCAAGAATACCATCTTCCCCCTCAAGAACCCTCATGCTTTCCAGCGGGTCAGAGCAATCAAGATACATAAGACTTCGCCCCCTTAATGTTTCCTTTAATGAACCCGGTGTCCCCTCAGCAATAATCTTCCCGCGGTACATCAGTGCAAGACGATGACAGTATTCAGCCTCATCCATATAGTGTGTGGTAACAAAAATAGTATGTCCTGACTCGGAGAGCTGATAAATCAGCTCCCAGAACTCACGACGGGCAATCGGGTCAACGCCTGAAGTTGGCTCATCAAGAAACAAGACAGGTGGCTGATGCAGTAAGGCACAGCCAAGTGCCAGTCTCTGCTTCCATCCACCTGCAAGAAATCGTGTCATTGTAGTCCTGTGCTCCTGAATACCTGCCATATAAAGTACATACTCTTTCCGTTCGCTGCGAAGATTATACGGCACGCCATATATACCGCTGAAAAAATTAATATTCTCTTCTACTGTTAGGTCATCGTAGAGAGAGAATTTCTGCGACATATATCCAATATTTTTTTTTACCATATCTGGCTCGGCGGCTACATCATAACTGCTAACCCATGCGCTTCCACTTGTAGGCGAAAGGAGTCCGCACAGAATACGAATGGTAGTAGATTTGCCTGCACCATTAGGACCAAGGAAGCCAAATATCTCCCCACGCTTTATGGTAAAAGAAATATTATCCACTGCTGTAAAATCACCGAATTTTTTAATCAGATTCTCTACTTTAATTACACAGTCGGCGTTTATCATTTTTATTTTAGTTAATGTGCGGTGAAACCAAAATATAGTTAACTGAAACCTTCCGAATTGATGCAATAAAAATATCTTCCAGAGATGGTGTAATCTGCTTAAATATGGCAGGTCTAAGCTTATTTTCACTGACCACCTTTTCAAGAATTACAACCGAGGTGAGCTTCGGTGATAAGAAAAGATGAAGCACTGAGCCTGACGGTTCAATGCTCAACACCCCTTTGAGATTCTGCAGTAACTCTCTTACCTTTCTCCTGTCAGGACACTGTATCTCGTAGCATTCCTCTTCAATCCGATTTCTCATTGCAGTTGGAGAATCACAGTGGATAAGACAGCCCTTATGTATCAACCCAATACGATTACACCTTTCTGCCTCATCCATATAGGTGGTTGTGATAAATATCGTTACACCCTTTTTTACTAATTGGTATAGGATTTTCCAGAAATCACGGCGGGATACAGGGTCCACCCCTGCTGTGGGTTCGTCAAGAAAGAGAACCTGCGGGTGATGGAGGAGGGTGCACATGAGGGCAAGCTTCTGCTTCATACCCCCTGACAACTGATATGCCTTCCTGTCCAGAAAGGTCTCCATCCTTGTCATCTTGAGAAGTTGTGCCATTAACTCTTTACGCTCATCATTTTCAATACCAAATAAATCAGCGTAAAAAAGCATATTCTCTTCAACAGTCAGGTCTCCGTAAAGACCAAAGCGTTGTGCCATATAGCCGATACGGTCTTTTACCTGCTGCAGGTTAGTCGTTACATTATAACCATCAATAAATACTTCTCCTTCAGTCGGGTCAAGCAAGCCGCAGATGAGCCTCAAGGTAGTTGTCTTACCTGCACCGTCAGGACCCACCAGACCAAAGATCTCTCCACTGTATACCTCTAAGTTCAGTCCTTTTATAGCTATCTTTGAACCAAAGTGTCGGGTTAGATTATTTGTCCTGATAATTGTGGACATAAATATTGGTTAGTCAAGTAAGATATCAGCATCTGCCGGCATATTTAATTTCAATTCCTGCTTGGGATTTTCAATGTCAATTTTAATCCGGTATACCAGCTTTACCCTCTCCTCGTATGTCTGAATCTGTTTTGGCGTGAACTCTGACTCTGAGGAGATAAATGATATGCGACCGGAATATACCTTATCAGGAAATGAATCTGTCTTTACATTTACCTTTGCTCCAAGTTTTATGCGGCCAAGCTCCTTCTCTCCGATATAGCCGCGGAGCCATGGATGGTCAAGGTCTCCGATTGTCATAATTGCTGTACTGCCCCCTATAATCTCTCCAACTTCTGATGCCTTAACCAGAACAACCCCATCAATAGGAGATTCTGCTATTGTATCTTTCAACTGAGATTCTACAAGCGACAATTCAGCCTTTGCCCTCATAATTTCTGCCTGACGGGTCTCCAGTTCCTGCTCCTTTCTCTTAAGTTCAATTCTCAATGCCTTAGCTAATTTTAAATTAGCCTTGCTGCGGTTGAGCTGTGCACGTCCTCCTTCAATATCTTCCTTCCTTGGTCCTTCAACTACAAGAGCCAGATATTCCTCAGCCTGCTTAAGGGCTGCTGATGCCCCTTCATATCTTGTTTTATACTGTTCGTACTGGGAATAAGATACATTCTTGCTTTCATAAAGTGCCTGTGCCCGCTCCCAGTCCCCTTTTGCATGCTCAAACTCAGTCTTTGCCATATTCAAAGATGCCTTAGCCTGCTCAATTTCCTGTAACCTTGAGCCTGTCAAAAGTCCCTTTAGATTAGCCTCAGCCTGGTTAAACTCAGCCTGTTTCTGCTCTATCTGTCCGCTGACAGTTTCTTTTTCATATTTAATCGCCGTCTCAAGCTGTGCAAGGTTTGATTCTGCCAGCATAAGTATAGCATTGGCACGGTCACGTTGATGGAGTAACTGTTCATTATCAAGTCTTGCCAATACAGTCCCCTTCTTAACACTGTCCCCTTCCTTCACATTAAGCTCAATTAGTCTTCCTGATATTTTAAAGGCTATATTAATCTCTGTAAGCTCTATATTGCCTGAGATAACTATCTTTTTATTATCGCTATGGCTAAACCATTTATACCAAACCAATCCTATAACGCAAACTGCAATAACAAGAAGAATAATGAAGAGTTTCTTTTTATTTGATTTCATAATCTGGTATTACTGCAAACTCCCCTCCTAATCTCCCCACACTTTTTCAGGGAAGAGGGAGGGGAAATTGCGCAACTCAATTAAACCATCTTTCGCATTTATTTACCTTGCTTCTGAGTGTCTCTACAACCTTCTTCTTCTGAGCACTATCAAGACTTAGATAAAAGTCATTGAGCATATCAGCTATCTCATCTATATCTCTACTCCTTTTTGCATGGTTTTCCTTAAATGATGCAACTAACCCATCAAAGGATGGAGTATCCTTATCAGATTCTTCCTTAAATAGCTTCATCATCTTTTCCCGTGTATCCCTTCGTGAATTGATATGCTCAACTATCTTGCCTTTTACTGAATCAAGCTTCCCCTTTTGCTCATCTGTAAGGTTAAGACCGAGTTTCTCAATCCGCTTATCAATCTTCTTTACAACCCATTCTGCATCATAATGCTTATACCACCATCGTGCACATCCTGTTCCAGCGACTGTTGTAAAGGCAAAGATCAATCCTGCAAATAAGGTTATTGACTTTTTCACCCTTTTCACCCCCTTTCATTTAAAATAAAATGTCCGCCGTGCTTTAATAACCTGAGCTTAGAATTTGATTCATCCTTATAGATTTCCTTTAAATGTTTAATCGGAAGCCATAAAGGCTCATCAGTCAAATCAAATGTTCCCCAGTGTATAGGGATAAAGTTTTTCGCCCTTACATCTCTTGCAACCTGTACAGCCTCTTCAGGATTGACATGATATGGTTTCATAAACCATCGGGGTTCGTAAGCACCCACTGGAACAAACAAGACATCTATTGGTCCAAACTTCTCGCCAATTTCTTTATAACCCTCATAATAGCCAGAATCCCCGACCCAGTAGTATTTCCTATCACCATGTTCAATTAAAAAACTGCACCAGAGCATCTTATCATCATCGAAGGGTGTCCTCTTTGACCAGTGCTGAACAGGGAGGGATGTTATTTTTATACCCTCAATCTGATAATTTTCCCACCAGTCAAGGACAATATGTTTTGAAATGCCGATAGAGTTTAAATAATCCTCATAGCCTGGACCTGAAATAAAAAAAGGATTAAACCGCTCCTTTAAAAATTTTATGCTTTTGGTATCCAGATGGTCGTAATGACCATGTGAGATTAAGACATAATTTATTTGAGGCAGTTTTTCTGGTTCAATGGGAAATGGGGTCTTTCTTTTTAAGAGAAAATTTATATTCCAGAGGACAGGGTCTGTTATTATTACCTTGCCATTAACTTTTATCAAAACAGTTGAATGTCCCAGCCATACTGCATAATCCTTAGATGTCTCATTTAATTTTGCAAAGTCAGTTGTGATGACATTAAACCTTACTCCCTTCTTCTTTTCTTCCTTATATACATTTTTTGAAAATACCATCCATTTCATCAAATCAACAAAACTCCTCCTGCAACCCTCACACCATGGATTGTGGAATCTCCCATCTTTACCATGATGAACCTTTTTTCGGGCTATCTCTTCAATTGACATATCAAGTTCACCCTCTGTTATCTCAAAAGAGGAAAAGACAAACAAAATAATTGACAGAAAAAGGGGTATAAATATCCTCACTTCTGGATTCCCTCTAAAAATATTTTTAATATATTGTCAAAGGCATCCTCAATGGAAAATTGATTTTCCATAAGTATATCTGGCTGTATTATCATTTTAATGGCTCCAAGATAAGCCATGACAGCAATCTTTGTATCAATATCTTTCCTTATCTTTCCCTTTCTTACACCTTCCTCCAATATGCCTCCTATATATTTATATATCTCCTTCTCCCTGAAGGACTCACATTCTCTCCACAAATCAGGAATATCCTTTTTAATGTCAGTCATAAAGGTGCTTCCAATTATTGAGACGCGGCTGGTAACTTCTGCTATTATCTTTTTAAACCTTTCAATCGGGTCAGGAATTTCCTTCTTAGCTTTCTGTAGTAATCTGCCAATGTCCTTATGCATTCTCTCTTTAACAGCCCACGCTATATCCTCTTTGCTTTTGAAATGCAGATAAAGGGTCTTCTTGCTTATGCCAAGGTCGGAGGCAATATCATCCATAGTGACCCTCCTGAAGCCGTATTGAGAGAACCTCTTTTCGGCAGCATCTATTATTCTGTTTTTTATGTGATTCATAAGAAACTATAAAAGTTTTTAGAGTTTCCATAACTCTAAATTAATTTTAAATTCCTGTCAAGCGGAAAATATGAGAAAATAAAAAAATGAATCTATCAGGCATATTTCTAAAAGACGGCATTCTTTCTGGAAAGCTAAAAAACTACGAATACCGCCAGCAGCAGGTCTTGATGGCGAAGGCTGTAGGCAATGCAATAGAAGAAAACACTCACCTTATTGTTGAGGCCGGCACGGGTGTGGGAAAGAGCCTCGCCTATCTTATCCCTTTTATTCTCTGGACACAGAAAGAAAATAAAAAGGCGGTTATATCTACCTATACAAAGGCGCTGCAGCATCAATTAGTAGATAAAGACCTTCCCTTTTTAAAGGATGCCCTCAGCATAGATTTCAGTTTTGCCCTTTGTGTCGGTGGTGAAAATTATCTCTGTTTGAGGAGGTTTCATCAGTCAGGCTCTCACGGACTTTTCGAGCTGGATGAAACGGATGATTTAAAGAAACTATATGAATGGAAAGACAAGACTAAAACTGGACTAAAGTCAGATATAGGTTTTGAGCCTCTGCCTAAGCTATGGAAGAAGGTATGCAGGGAAGGGGATATATGCTTTGGCAGGAAATGCGGTTATTACGAGCAGTGTTTTTATCAGAAGGCAAAGGCTGTCGAAAGAAGCTCTCATATACTCGTTACAAATCATCACCTCTTTTTTGCCCATATTGCATCAGGCTGGAATGTCCTTCCGAAATTTGACGGCATAGTATTTGATGAGGCTCACCAGTTAGAGGATGTGGCAGCAGGCTATCTTGGAATAGAGGTCTCAAATTACAGGCTGAAGAGCCTCCTTGATGCTATTGCAAACCCATCTACAGGAAAAGGTCTGTTGTCAAGACTGGAATGGCTTACCCCTTATACATTTGTAGAAATAAATTCACTGGCAGGCAGTGTGAGGAGTGCAGGAGATAAGTTTTTTAGTATCTTGGCTGGAAGGTTGGAAGAACCCACAAAGAGGATAAGAGAGGAAAATTTTATACCTAATCTGCTGCATGAGCCGTTGGCAGAGCTCCGCGAAGGACTTAAATCAGTGGCGGGGATGGTAAAAAAGGAGGAGGAGGAAAAAGAGGTTCTCTCGCTAATTGAGAGGTGCGACGGTCTTTCAGGCGATATTGCCGATATTATAGGGCAGAGATTGCCTGAGTATGTTTACTGGGCTGAGATTGAAGGCAGGAGACGGAGCTTATTCGCCACGCCGATTGATATAGCACCAATATTAAGAAGCCAGATATTTGAAAATATCAGCCCTGTAATACTCACCTCTGCAACACTATCTGTCCATGGAGATTTCACCTTTTTAAAGGAGAGATTGGGGATAAACAATGGTGATGAATTAGCCCTTGATTCCCCTTTTAATTACAGAGACAATGCGATGGTCTATATATCATCAGATGTCTCTGACCCAAAGGATGCAGAGGCATTTGAAAGGGATGTGATAGATTCCATAAAGGTGATTTTAAACATTACACAGGGAAGGACATTAATCTTATTCACCAGTTATGAGATGCTGAATAAGTCATATGATGCATTGAACCGTTCAAACAGTTCAAACCGCTTAAACAGTTTAAATTTTTTAAGGCAGGGAGGGATGGACAGTTACAAGCTTGTGGAGGAGTTTAAAAAGAACAGCCATACCGTCCTTCTTGGCACTCATACATTCTGGCAAGGAGTGGATATTCCGGGGGATGCCTTGCAGTGTGTGATTATCGTGAGACTGCCATTTAAGGTTCCGGATGATCCTGTAACAGAGGCGAGGCTTGAGAGATTAAAGGAGAATGGTAAAGACCCCTTTATTTCCTATCAGATACCCAATGCCATACTTCTCTTTAAACAGGGTTTTGGGAGATTGATAAGGACACAGAGTGATAAAGGGATAGTGGTAATCCTTGACCCAAGGGTGAAGACAAGATTTTACGGGGAGAGATTCTTATCCTCCCTTCCTGACTGCCTCAGGACAGATTCTATTGAAGATGTGAAGGAGTTTTTTGATAAGATAAACCACAAAGAACAAAAATCTAATTAACCACAGATACACACGGATGGACACAGATAAACCCTGTTAGATAATAGATATTCAATGGAATTATCCCCATTCAACAGCAAATATCTAACAGGGTAAACACAGCGTGGCAAAGCCACAACCACAAACATTAAAACCACGAAGAACACGAAGAATCCTGTAACTCAAGGCTTTAGCCTTGAATCAAACCTAAAGAGGCGAAGAACTTCTTTTCAACATCCTTGTTCCATAGTTCCATGTTGGGATTCTACATTCTTTTGGTTAAAATTTAAAGTCTTTTCTTTTGTCGGATGCAGTTCATTTTCACGATTTAGCTCACCTGCCCGAGCGAAGAGAGGGTCAGGTGCAGCGATTTGTTAGGCTCTCTTCTCACAAGATATATCAACCATTTCAACTCCGTCTTCTATCCTACCTATTCTACTTGCTATCGCTGCTAAATAATTCTGATTTGAATGGTTGCATTAATTGAACTTTGATTTCAACAGCATCTCGAAACTGTGCATTAAGCACAGAATCAGGATTAAAATTTAGATTAAGGATTTCTGCCTCATATTCTTCACCAGTCAATTCACTAAGAGCTTTCGCGATAGCTTCTTCTATTTGTTTGGGTTCAACCCTCTTTAAAGGTCTGGGGAAAATTTCATCTTTCTCTTCTTTCATGTGCTATTCCTCCATAAAAGTCTTTCTAAATGCTTATAAGAAGCCTAACATTCTTTTTTATGTTTATTCAACATTATGATGGATTATAGAAATTAAAGGTGAGATAGTCAAGAAGAAAGAATCGCAAACTCCTTGAAAATGAAGAGGAAACGCAATATAATGGTTTTGTATTAATTATCTCAAAAAAATGCGTGCATAATCGGAGATAAATAATGAAGACTATTAAATTTAAAAATGATTAGACAAACATAGTATATATTAAAAAGGAGGTGTAAGTATGTGGCAATTAAAACAGCTTGAGAGACTTCATGAAGTAGAACCAGATATGGTAAATACTGCCGTTGAGGAACTTTTAGAGAAGGAGCCTGTGTTGAGAGAGAAGCTGATAATAGGCGCTTATATTGACGGGGAGATAAATTTTGGCAAGGCTGCAGAATTATTAAATCTCCATCCTGTTAAGCTCAGAGAATTATTTTTGGCGAGAGGTATACCTGTGAGGATTGGAGAAGAATCAAAGGAAGGAATAGTATCTGAGGGAACCGCTGCAAAGAGAATCAGGGAAAACTTAAAATGATTCTGATAGATAATACTATTTTATCAAATTTTGCTCTGGCAGGGGAATCGCTTCTCCTTAAAGATTATTGCAAAGGAAGAGGAGCCACAACAGGTTATGTTATTGCTGAATTTGAAAGGGGAGTAAAGGAAAGAATTTTCCTCGATATTAAACTGGATTGGTTAAAGAGATTAAATTTAGAGAATAGAAAAGAAGAATCTCTGTTTGCAACATTGATTAAAAGATTAGGAGCAGGTGAAGCATCTTGTCTCGCTATTGCTGTACATAGGAGATATGATCTCCTGACCGATGATATGGCTGTCAGAAAAATTGCTTTGCGGGAAGGAGTTAGACTCTCTGGAAGTATTGGTATTCTTTTAGAATTGATAAGGCTCAAGAGGATTAATTTGGAGATGGGAAATAAGATTCTGAAGACATTTATTGGATATGGATATTTTTCTCCAGTTAGCAGACTTGATGATTTCTTGTGATATTTATAGTAAACATCTTGAGAATTTTTATGAATAAGATGTTATCTTGTAAAAATGCCCTTCTTTCTGCAAAAAATGTAGTAGTTCTTACCGGTGCAGGCATATCTGCAGAGAGCGGTGTCCCTACTTTCAGGGGTGAGGGCGGATTATGGAGAAATTTCAGGGCAGAAGAGCTTGCAACTCCTGAGGCATTTAAAAATAACCCAAAATTAGTATGGGAGTGGTATGACTGGAGGAGGCAATTGCTCAAGCCGTTAAAGCCGAATAAAGGACATGAGGTGATTGCAAGGTTTGAAAAGAGATTTCCTGAATTTCTGCTGATTACTCAGAATGTGGATGGTCTCCATCATAAGGCAGGGAGTAAAAAAATGGTGGAGCTTCATGGAAATATCTGGAAGGTAAGATGCCTGAAAGAAGGTAAGGTAACAGATAATTTTGAAGTGCCGCTGTCCAGAATACCGCCATCCTGTGAGTGCGGAGCGATGTTGAGACCGCATATAGTGTGGTTTGGCGAATCACTCCCTTACGATGCCATCCAGGAGGCATACAGGGCAGCAAACGAATGTGATGTAATGCTGGTAGTCGGAACATCTGCCGTTGTCCAGCCTGCTGCATCCCTCCCCATTATAGCAAAGGAGCATGGCGCCTTTGTGATTGAGGTAAATGCTGAAGAGACCCCTATATCGGGTATTGTTAATGAATCACTTATAGGCAAGGCAGGAGAGATACTGCCAGAGATTGAAAGATTACTTCAAAAAACTTCTGGATTCTGTATTCTGACTCCTGTATTCTGATTCTGTATGATTCCATTAAAAGATGATAACCCTACGACAATTTTTCCCATTGTTACCATAGGGATAATTGCAGCTAATATACTTGTATTTATATATCAGTTCTCCCTAGGTCCAGGATATGAAAAATTCATATTTACCTACGGCGCCCTCCCTTATGAGATAACCCACGGTGTGGATATTGGTCCCCAGATTCAGATGCCTGTATTTTTCACAGTCTATACATCAATGTTTATGCACGGCGGTTTAATGCACATAATAGGGAATATGCTCTACCTCTGGATATTCGGAAATAATATAGAGGACTCAATGGGGCATATCAGGTTTATATTTTTTTATCTTATCTGCGGGACAGTGGCATCATTAACACATATATTCCTTACCCCAAATTCAAAGATACCAATGGTAGGTGCCAGTGGTGCAGTTTCAGGTATTCTTGGGGCTTATCTGTTATTATTTCCCCGTGCAAGGGTTTTAACTCTGGTAACTCTTGGTTTTTTTATAAGGATGGTAAAAATCCCTGCAATAGTTGTTCTGGGTTTCTGGATAGTATTTCAGTTCTTGAACAGTGCTGTCGCCTCTGGCTCTGAAGGAGGCGGGGTTGCATGGTTTGCCCATATTGGAGGTTTTTTCGCCGGACTCATTTTGATAAAATTTTTTAAAAATTAGAATGCAGTGTATAAACCGAGGTTATATTAAAATTGATTTATGATTTCAAAAAATGAGACCACGCCTGCCATGAGGCAGTATCAGACAATAAAAAAGGGTTACCCTGATTCTATACTTTTCTTTCGTATTGGCGATTTTTATGAGATGTTTTTTGAGGATGCGCTTGTAGCATCAAAGGCACTGAACATTACCCTTACATCCCGTGATAAAAACAAGGAAAATCCTGTCCCTATGTGTGGTGTCCCTCATCATGCAGTTGATATCTATATTGGTCGTCTTATAAAAAAAGGTTTTAAGGTTGCAGTATGTGAACAGATGGAGGACCCAAAGGTTGTAAAGGGATTGGTAAAGAGAGAGGTTATAAGGGTCATTACACCCGGGACGGTATTAAATCCCCATCTGCTTGGTGAGAAGGAGAATAATTTTTTCGTCAGCCTATATCCTGATAAAAATGGGTATGGACTTGCAGTAATTGATATATCCACCGGTGATTTCAGGGTGGCTGAATTCAGTTATTCGTCAGATATTCAACAGGAAAATGTTATAAAGAGGATTAAAAATGAGTTCCTTAAATTAGAGCCAAAGGAAGTCCTGATGCCGAAGAGTTTTAGTGAAGAGCGAAGGGGGTCCATTCTTGCGTCTGACATTATATTGTTTTTACGAAATAAACTGTCTGCTGCTGTCAATTATTGTGAGGACCGGGTATATGATTATGAATATACCTATAAAATGCTGCTTGACCAATTTAAGACAATATCGCTTGATGGTTTCGGTTGTCAGGATATACCACTGGCGGTATCTGCTGCTGGCGCTGCAATCTATTATTTCAGGGAAACCCAGAAGAGTCCGCTTACTCACCTTTATAGAATGTCGCTCTTAAGGTCTGATGAACACATGAATCTTGATTTCTCCACGCAGAGGAATCTTGAGTTAATAAGGAGAAACTACGATGGCTCAAGGGATGGGTCACTGCTGGGATTAATGGATTTAACGGTTACATCAATGGGGGGGAGAAAGCTTAAGGAGTGGATTTTAAAACCGCTTATAAATATAGAGAGGATTAAGAGAAGGCATGATGCTGTGGACAGTTTAAAGAATTCTCATAAGGTAAGAAAGGATATCAGGGATAATCTTAATAAGGTGCTTGACATGGAGAGGCTTACTGCACGTATTACCCTTTCTGCCACCAATGCGAGAGACCTTATTGCCCTTAAAAATTCCATTACCCCTTTGAAGAAAATAAGGGAACTTTTAGGTGAGATTCCAAAAGGTGAGATAATCAATGAGATGCTTTCAAACTGGGATGACCTCTCTGATATACGGGAACTTATAAATATTTCTATAAATGATGACCCCCCTTTATCTCTGAAGGATGGAGGTCTAATCAAGGATGGTTATAACAGAGAACTGGATGAATTTAGGGGAGTGAGGAGAAATGGCAGGGATTGGATAGTGGGGATGGAGGTTGCCGAGAGAGAGAGGACAGGTATAGCAAACCTGAAGGTAGGATATAACAAGGTGTTTGGATATTATATAGAGATAACAAAGAAGCATTTATCAAAGGTGCCTGGGAACTATATAAGAAAACAGACTGTTGCTACAGGAGAGCGATATATCTCACCTGAGCTTAAGGAATATGAGGAAAAGATATTGGGGGCAGAAGAAAAGATTAAGAATATAGAGTATAAAATTTTTGAAGAGATAAGAAAAAAGATTGCAGCGGAAGGGAAAAGGATATTAAGCATGGCAGGTATCTTATCGGAGATTGATGTATTATCCACATTTGCTGAGATTGCAAGTATATATAATTATACCTGCCCAATGGTAAACGATGGTGATGTTGTTGAAATAGCAGATGGCAGACATCCTATACTTGAGAGGATTATAGAAGGGGAGAGATTCATCCCGAATGATGCCTGTCTTGATAGCAATAATCAGATTATGATAATTACCGGTCCAAATATGGCAGGTAAATCAACATATATGAGACAGGTGGCACTGATTGTTCTTATGGCACAGGTTGGTTCTTTTGTCCCTGCAAGAGAGGCAAAGATTGGTATTGTTGACAGAATATTTACAAGGGTAGGGGCACAGGATTATCTGCAAAAGGGACATAGCACATTCATGGTTGAGATGAATGAGACTGCCAATATCCTGAATAATGCCACATCAAGAAGCCTTATCATACTTGACGAGATAGGAAGAGGGACAAGCACTTTTGATGGAATAAGTATTGCGTGGTCTGTTGTAGAATATCTCCATCATAACACAAGGGCAAAGACCCTTTTCGCTACTCACTATCATGAACTTACGGAGTTGGCTATGACCCTTGAGAGGGTAAAAAATTATAATGTTGCGGTAAGAGAGTGGAATGAGGAGATAATATTTTTAAGAAAGATTATTGAGGGTGGTGCAGATAAGAGTTATGGAATTCAGGTTGCAAGACTTGCCGGGCTGCCGGAAGAGATTATTGAAAGGGCAAAGGAGGTGCTGATGAATCTGGAGAATAAGGAATTTGATGAGGCAGGGAGACCGAGGCTGACAAAGAAATCAGATGCAGAGGGACCAACCGTTAATCAGATGCATTTATTTTGAGGGGGGATATATGAATATACTTGTTACAGGCGGCGCAGGATTTATTGGGTCCAATGTAGTGGATGGGTATATCAGAGAAGGTCATAATGTAATAGTTGTGGATAATTTGATTACTGGAAAACCTGGAAACTTAAATCCATCTGCAAAATTTTACAAAACCGATATAAGAGACAGGAAAGGATTGGAGGATATATTCAGGGGAAATAAGTTTGATTGTATTAATCATCATGCTGCCCAGATGGATGTGAGGAGGTCTGTTGATGACCCCATTTACGATGGGGATGTCAATATACTCGGTTCATTAAATCTTCTGCAATTATCAGTAAAATATGGAATCAAAAAATTTATCTTTGCCTCTACCGGTGGTGCAATTTACGGAGAGCAAAAGTATTTTCCTGCAGATGAGGGTCATCCGCTGAACCCGCTCAGCCCCTATGGTATTTCAAAACTTGCCTTAGAGAAATACCTCTATTTTTATAAGATGACATATAATCTTGATTACACCATATTGAGATATGCCAATGTATATGGACCAAGGCAGGACCCTCATGGAGAGGCAGGAGTTGTTGCTATATTTACTAAAAAGATATTAAAAGGAGAACAGCCTGTTATCAATGGTGATGGAGAACAGACCAGGGATTATGTCTTTGTAGAGGATGTGATTTATGCAAATATTCTGTCAGCAAAGAATAATCTCAATGGGACATTCAACATAGGCACCGGCATAGAGACCTCTGTCAATAAACTCTGCGATACAATACTGACGATTGCAGGTTTAAATATAAAACCAATTCATGGACCGGCAAAAATGGGGGAACAGAGGAGGAGTGTCATAAGCTCCAGCAGGATAAATTCTGAATGTAACTGGCAGCCGAGATATGCAATTGAAGAGGGGCTTGCCAAGACAGTAAAATTTTTCAGAAGGGAAGGGGTTTGATTTTCCATTAAATACAGTATATAGTTTTATTTATGACGATTAAAATTTATTCAAGAAAAATGCTGAAAAGACTACTAACCTGTTTTTTGCTTTTTACCTTTTGTTTTTTAGTTATCAAAGACTATGCATTTGCTTCAGGTCCATTCATAGGAGATATTTCTGTAATTAAATCATCAGAAAATATTGCCTTCTCCGCCAGATTAAAGGGGGGGATTACAAAGGATATTGTAGAAATAATAAACAGCGGAGCCCCTACTACCTTTACATATTATATACAACTCGTGCGTCATCGCTCGGGGTGGTTTGATAGTGTTGAATATTCAAAGACTATTAAAAGGAGCGTTAAATATAATGTTTTGACGAAAGAATATAAATTCGGTGAAGATGTAGAGGACTCTATACCTCAGGCTAATAAGAAAAATAATGTTGAAAAGGTTACAAAGGATTTTGATGAATTGAAAAAATGGTTAGCCAATCTCGAATCCATAAGTCTTATTCCATCAAAACAAATAGCAGCTGGTGACAAATACTATATAAGCATTAAGGCAGACCTTAAGACCATAAGCCTCTGGTTTCCTTTTAATTATATATTATTTTTCGTATCATTCTGGGATATAACCACAGACTGGGAGGTATCATCTCCATTTACTGCTGATTAATTAGTTGATACTGAAAAAGTCATTTTTTACCAGAATCTAATTAAGAGACCTTATATGCCTCAGGATAATGTAAATTCATCCTCCTATTACCTTTCTGAAGAGTATCTCCGTAAAAAGAGAAGGAGAACCCGCTGGGCTGTATTCGGTCTTCTTATCCTCTTAATTGTTTTAACTGCCCTCGAAATTTATATTCAGGGGTCTCATATCTCAACCCCCATTGCCAGTAATATCGCTGTCCTCCTCATTGTTAACATCAATATCATTCTCCTGGCAATATTGATTTTGATAGTTGCAAAGAACCTGGTTAAATTATATCTGGAGAGAAAATGGAAAATCATCGGTGCAAGATTCAGGACAAAATTAGTTCTGGCATTTGTTGTTCTTACCTTTGTCCCTTCCCTTTTATTATTTCTTGTGGCAAGCGGTCTGCTTACAAACAGCATAAACAACTGGTTTAATCAGCAGATAGAAAAATCTCTGAAAGAATCATTGGATGTCGTGGAGGGATATTATAAAAGTTCAGGAAAGAATATACTCCTCTATGCAAATATGATGAGCGAACTCTTTTATGAGAAAAAGATGATGAATCGGGAAAATCTGCAGTCCCTCAGAAACACCGTTCTTAAGAAAAGGGTTGACTACAAAGTTGATGGTATTCTTGTCTTTGATAAGAAACTGAATCTGATTGCTGAGTCAATAGAGCCAGACCTCAAAAATAAATTAATTGCTGATAAATTAGACCCCCTTTTAAGGAGGGCTTTAAAGGGAGAGGAGGTAATGGAGATTATCCAGATAGATAATAAAAGTCTTGTAACTGGAATATCCATTATAAAAGGCGAAGGATTGACAGTTGTCTCATGGTTCCTGTCAAATGAGATTGTGAATAAAATAAAAAATATTGTCAGTGCCTTTGAGGAATATAAACAGCTCAAACTCCTCAAGTATCCCATTAAATTTAGTTATGAAATAACCCTTCTTCTTATTACGTTATTGATATTGTTCTCGGCTATATGGTTTGGGTTCTATCTCGCCAGGGGTATAACGGTTCCAATAAAAGAACTGGCAGAGGCTACTAAATCTGTTGCTGAAGGTAAACTGGATTTCAGGATTAATGTAAAGGCGAATGATGAAATTGGTATGCTGGTGGAATCCTTCAATCAGATGACATCAGATTTAAGGGCTGGTAAACTCGCCATAGAGAAGGCAAATGAGGAATTAAGAAAGACCAATATTGAGATGGGGCAGAGTAAGGGATATATAGAAACGGTACTTGAAAATATAGCTACCGGTGTCATATCTATTGACAGCCATGGCAGGGTTTCCACAATAAATCAGGCTGCCTCAAGGATTCTTAATGTCTCCCCACAGAATGTTAGAGGGGAGGCATATAAAAAGGTCTTTGATGCCTCCTATCTGAATCCTGTGAGGGCAATGATAAAAGGTATGAACGAAATGGAGAATGAAAATGCAGAGAGCCAGATTCGGCTTATGGTATCAGGGAGATTGCTTACCCTCATGGTAAATGTAACAGTTCTGAAGGATTGGGAGGGAAAATATCTTGGAATGGTAATAGTCTTTGATGACCTTACGGAATTGATAAAAGCCCAGAAGACAGCTGCATGGCGTGAAGTGGCAAGGGGTATAGCCCATGAGATAAAAAATCCCCTCACGCCGATACAGCTGAATACTCAGAGACTGAAGAAGAAATTTAAGGAGGGTTCTTCAGATTTTGAAAATGTATTTGATGAAAGCACGAATGTTATTATTAAAGAAGTTGAGGGGCTTAAAAAATTAGTGGATGAATTTTCCAGGTTTGCCCGTATGCCGGAACCAAATCCCAGACCTTATAACCTTCATAAAATTATAGATGATACCCTTGTGCTTTACAGGGATACAAGAAAGGGCATAAAACTCCTGACTCATTACGATTCAAGAATAGATAACATAAATGTAGATAATGAGCAGATTAAGAGGGTATTTATTAATCTGATAGAAAATTCTATAGACGCCGTGAATGGAGAGGGGGTCATTGAAATAAAGACATTTCTTGATACCGGTGACAAAACCGTAAAAATTGAAGTGACAGATAATGGTGCGGGGGTCCCGGATGAAAATAAGGATAAACTCTTTCTGCCATATTTTTCTACCAAGAAAAAGGGTACAGGATTGGGGCTTGCCATTGCAAACAGAATAATAGCCGACCATAATGGGCTTATAAGGGTTGAGGACAATATGCCTAAAGGTGCAAAGTTTGTAATAGAATTGCCGGCATAATCTAAAGATTTCAAATTTCGGGGCACCCACAAAAGTGGGTCGTCAAATCTCAAATTAATCTATGAAAGGACACATTTTAATCGTAGATGATGAAGAAAATATACTTTCCTCTCTGGAAGGTATACTGACGGATGAGGGCTTCTCTGTCTCAAAGGCAAAGGATGGTTTGGAGGCACTGAATAAAATCAAATCCATTTCACCCGACCTTGTTTTACTTGATATATGGCTGCCAGGTCTTGATGGCATTCAGGCACTTAAAACTATAAAGAAAATAAGGACAGACATGGATATAATTATAATGTCAGGGCATGGTACTATTGAGACGGCGGTTAAGGCAACTAAACTCGGCGCATTTGATTTTATAGAAAAGCCTCTCTCCCTTGAGAATGTCGTTTCAACAGTATATGCTGCCTTGAGGCATAAAAAACTTACCCGGCTGGTTGATACCCCATCTGGTATTGAAAGAGAGGAAATAATAGGAAATAGCAGCAGTATGTCAGAGGTAAAGACCCTTGTAGAAATGGCATCTAACAGTGATACGAATGTAATCATTCAGGGGGAGAGGGGGACTGGAAAGGAATTTATTGCGAGGACAGTATATCTTCATAGTTTTAGAAGAGATATGCCATTTATAAAAATGACCTGTTCTATTATAAAGGAGGATGAAGCCGAAGAATTTTTGTTTGGTATCAAAAGAGAGCCTGCCCTGGCAAAAAGGGAAGCAACGGAATGGACAGAAGGGGGTACATTATTTCTCGATGATATAGAGAGCCTCAGCGTAAAACTTCAGAACAAACTGATAACTGTAATAAGGGATAAAAAATATAATGTAAAAGGAGACAGACGTTCAATTCCATTCAATGTGAGGTTTATTGCCTCATCAAATAAGGACCTGAGAGAGGAGGTTAAAAAAGGTAAATTTGAAGAAGAACTCTTAAATCTCATGGGAGAAATAATTATAACCCTTCCCCGGTTGAATGAGAGGAGGGATGATATCCCCGGGTTTATAAAATACTTTATCAAATCTATCAGCACCGAGTATGGTAAAAATATAGAGAAGGTGGATGATGAGGCAATGAATATGCTGATTAACTTCAATTGGCAGGGGAATGTAAAGGAATTAAAAAATGTGCTTGAGCATATTATAATGACTACAAATGGCAGTATAATCAATACAAGAGATGTATCCACAGCCCTCCCCATTATCTCAGCCGGTGGATTTGATAGTTACAGTTCTATAGAAGAGGCTGAAAGGGCATGGGAGAGGGAGTTTGTCATCCATCACCTGAAAAGGCATAACATGGATATATCAAAAACTGCAACCAGTCTGAATACTGATAGAGCAAGCCTTCTTAAGAAGATGAGAAACCTTGGAATATCAATTGATGAACAGGGTAAATCCATACCGCCTTCTGTTCAGAGAAATGGCATTTTTCAAAAGACCCTTAAGAGGAGTGTGGTTTTATGCGGACAGGGTTTGCACTCGGGTTTAAAAACAGGCTTAATCCTTTCACCTCTGCCTCCAAATAGCGGGATAATATTCGGCGATATATCATCGGGTGAAACTGTTCCTGCCAGTTTGGATTATATCCAATCAACTGATTATGCCACCACACTCAAGAAGGGAATGACCTCCGTTAAAACAGTGGAGCATATTATGGCAGTCCTGCACATGTATAGGATTACAAACCTGCTCATTAAAATAGGTGATGAGGTGCCTATAATGGATGGTTCTGCTGCAGATTTCTGTCAGTTAATCGAAGATGGAGGTATGGAAGAACAAGATGAGATGATAGAAAAATTGATTATAGATGATAAATACATGGTTGGAGATATTTCATCGGGCAGGTATATATTTATAGAACCATTTGAAAAATTCTCTATCCATTATTTAATGGACTATCCACCTCCTATCGGGAAATCAGAGTATACATTCACATCGGATGGTAAAGAGTCCTTTAAAAAGGAGATAGCACCGGCAAGGACTTTTGCCTTTATAAAAGACTATGAAAAATTAGAGGAGATGGGATTGGGCAGTGGTGGTAAGTTGAGCAATGTGATTTTAGTTGATGAGGAAAAGGTAATAAATACACCGTTAAGGTTTGATGATGAATTTGTAAGACATAAGATACTTGATATAATCGGAGATTTTTATCTGCTCGGTAAACCGATAATGGGTCGCATAACTGCCAGAATGACAGGACATACAGAGAATATCACCCTTTTAAAAAAGATAAAAGAAAAATTATTATAAAATTCCAGTAATATTTATATTTAGCATCCCAATACATCCTGCATATTATAGATGCCCGGCGGTCTTCCAACAATCCACATTGCTGCTGTAACAGCCCCCTTTGCAAAATTATCTCTGCTTTGTGCCCTGTGTGTAATCTCAAGTCTTTCGCCGATTCCTGCAAATATTACTGTATGCTCACCCACGATGTCTCCTGCCCTTATCGTCTGGATACCTATCTCATCTTTCTTTCTCTCTCCAATAGCCCCTTTTCTTGCATAGACGCCAACTTTAGAAATGTCCCTGTTTAGAGATGCGGCTATTATCTCTGCTATTTTCATGGCAGTGCCGCTTGGTGCATCCTTTTTCATCCTGTGGTGTGCCTCTATTATTTCTACATCGTATTCATCTCCAAGTATCTTTGCTATATCCTTAATCGCCTTGAACATCACATTTACACCGACACTCATATTTGGTGAGAGGACGCATCTAACCTCTTTAGAAAGGTCATTTATCCTCTTCAATTGCTCGTCAGAAAAGCCGGTAGTTCCTATAACAATTGCCTTTTTCTCTTCTGCTGCTGTGTAGAGATATTCCACCGATGAGGCAGGAGATGTAAAGTCAATGATAACATCACATCCTTTTATTGTTTCCACGATATCGTCAGAAATAATAATACCGTTTTTACCTATACCTGCCACATCACCTGAATCTTTACCTATAAATTTTGAACCTCTTTTTTCGGCAGCCCCTACAAGTTTTATACCATCTGTCTCATTTATAATATTTATTATCCTGCTGCCCATTCTCCCTGCAGAACCTGTAACTATTGCTTTAACCACGATTATCCTCTCATTTATGACACGCTGCAAAAAAGGTTTTTGCAGCATACTTAGTCATATTAACCCGTATCCCTTCATTACCCCTTTCAGTCTCTCCAGATTTTTTTCAGACAGGGGACATAAGGGTAGTCTCATTTCTCCCGAAACCTTGCCCATCAGAGATAGGGCAGTCTTGACAGGAATCGGATTTGTCTCATAAAACATAGCTTCGTTTAGAGATTGCAATTTATAATGCATCTCTTTTGCCTTTTCAATATTTCCTTTAAAGAATTCTTTGCACATTATGGCTACATCATGCGGTGCAATATTGGCAGTAACAGATATAACCCCATGCCCTCCTACAGCCAGCAGCGGGAAGGTAGTAAAGTCATCACCTGAAAGGATGATAAAGTTATCCCCGCAACATCCTATTACATCGCTCACCTGCTTCAAATCACCTGTTGCCTCTTTTATGCCAATAATATTTTTTAATTTTGATAGCCTCTCAACAGTCTCGGGAAGCATATTTACACCTGTCCTGCCGGGGACATTATAGAGAAACTGGGGCATATCCACAGATTCTGCTATTGTCTTAAAATGCCGATACAACCCTTCCTGCGTAGGCTTGTTATAGTATGGGGTTATTAAGAGGGAGGCATCTGCACCAGCATCTTTTGCATGTCTTGTCAGCATTATAGCCTCTGATGTAGAGTTTGAACCTGTCCCGGCAATCACAGGAACCCTTTTATTTGCTATCTCTACTGTCAGTTCTACAACACGCTCATGCTCTTTATGGGATAGGGTGGCAGATTCACCGGTAGTCCCGCATGGGACAATTCCATTTGTACCCTCCTCTATCTGAAACTCAATGAGGTCAGCATAAGCCCTCTCATCTATTTTACCATCTTTAAATGGTGTAACTATCGCTACAAACGAACCTTTAAACATAAAATAAAATGATTACAGCGATTTTAGAACATGATTACATCAATTTTATTCTAATCTATGTAATCTCCTTTTGTAATCTCTGTAATCTATGTTAATACCCCTCCTCCCATATCTCGCCGTTATAAACAACTGATGTATCACCTTCCAAATATACATCCTTGAATCCTGTATGGTCAATTTTAAAATATATGTTTAAGATTTCACCACCCCTTGTCTTAACAGCTACCGGAGGTTTTACCTTTCCACTGAGTGATGCTATTATAGCACTGGCTGCTGCACCTGTCCCACATGCCAGTGTCTCATCCTCCACACCCCTTTCGTATGTTCTCATCAGTATATTATGCTCATCTATTATCTGGACAAAATCTACATTTGTTCCTGCAGGCTGAAATTCCTTATGGTATCTAATTTTCCTGCCTATCCCCACCACATCAAAATTATCTACATTTGGAACAATCTTGACTGCATGGGGGACACTTGTATTTACAAATGACAGTATTCTTATCCTCTCATCAACAGGTATCTCAATATTCCTTCTCAAATCCATTGGCTCAGGTAATGCAAGTTTAACCCTTTTCCCCCTTACTTCTGCCTTTATAATACCTGCCTTTGTTTCAAAAGAGAGGTTTTCCTTTGCTATCCCTAAAATATATGCAAACCTTGCCGCACACCTCCCGCCGTTCCCGCACATCTCTGCCTCGCTGCCATCTGAATTATGGAACCTCCACCTGAAATCAACTTTATCCGAAGGCTCTATCAGTATAAGACCATCAGCCCCGACTGAGAACTTTCTCCTGCAAACCCTTGCCGCAAATCTGCCTGCATCTTCCTTTATTAATCCAGAGCGGTTGTCAATCAATATGAAGTCGTTTCCACTCCCGCTTATCTTATAAAAAGGTATCTTTGACATAAATTCCTAATCTCCTCTGCTGGATGCAATTATATCAGGCGGTAAAATTGTGAGTCAAGTTTTAGCTCTGTAATTGGTCAGATAAAAGAGACTATCTCCTTGTAAGTGACAATGCTATAATACCGTATGTTCAGGATATTTATGTAAAGATTTTTGTGTTTACTTATGAAACCCGAAGTACAATCTATGAAGAATTACTTTATTGGGTTAGACCTTGGCGGTACAAATATAAGGGCTGCTGCTGTTACACAGGAAGGAGAGATTTTGCACAGGGTAAAGATACCTACAGAAGTCCCTCTGGGCAGGGAGAGGGTTATTGCAAATATTTTAAAGATAATAGATACAATAAGGCAGGAAACAAAAGGGCTTAAATTATCCGCCATTGGAATGGGGATCCCGGGGATAATATTTTTTGATAAAGGTATTATTGCCCAATCCCCGAATTTCCCTGACTGGATAGATTTTAATTTAAAGGAAAGACTTGAAAAGGAGTTGAATATCCCATTTTTTATAGATAATGATGCAAATCTGGCTGCAATAGGTGAGGGGTGGATTGGGGGAGGGAAGGGTTTTGATAATTTTTGTATGCTTACCCTTGGCACAGGCATAGGTGGAGGGATTATCCTTAATAAGAAAATATGGCGTGGCGAGTATGGAATGGCAGGAGAGTTGGGGCATATAACCGTGTATCCGGATGGATATCCCTGCAATTGCGGCAATAGGGGTTGTCTGGAGCAATATGCATCTGCTACCGGGATTGTTAGAATGGCAAAAGAAGAGTTAGGAGTTCGGAGTTCGGAATTAGGAGAAAAGAATATTACTGCGGATATGGTATATCAACTTGCAAAAAATGGAGATAGATATTCTCTTGAGATATTTCAAAAGATGGGCAGAATACTCGGAATAGGAATAGCTGACATTGTAAATATACTAAATATTGAGGTTTTTATTCTGGGTGGGGGAGTTGCGGAGGCATGGGATTACTTCATAGAATACACACGGGAAGAGATTAGAAGAAGGACATATCGCGTTACAGGTGAAAGGGTGAAGGTAATTAAAGCAGAATTGGGTGATGATGCAGGTATATTCGGTGCCGCTTATATGGCGATGAAAAATAGGGACAGCTACCATTTTAGATGCTGACATAGAAAAAGAGAGAAACAACTTTATGTCTAAAATGGTAGCTGTCCCTATTTTTGCTTATGCAGTTTATAATCAATACTGTCTACAAGTGCCTGCCAGCTTGCCTCAATGATATTTTCAGATACTCCTACAGTCCCCCACCTTGATTTGTAGTCACCTGATTCAATTAAAACCCTTGTCTTTGCCTCAGTCCCTTTTCTCTCATCAAGTATGCGGACTTTAAAATCAAGAAGTTTTACCTCCTTCAGTGCCGGATAGAATTTTTCAAGGGCCTTTCTGAGTGCATTGTCAAGGGCATTGACAGGGCCATTTCCTTCTGCACCGGCAATCTCCAGTTTATCACCCACCTGTATCTTTATGGTTGCTTCAGAAATCGGTTCCTCATCCATGTGTCTCTTTTCTACTATTACTCTGAATCCCTTTAACTCAAAAAACTTTTTTCTGATTCCTTTCGCTTCCTTCATCAGCAGTTCAAAAGACCCTTCAGCTCCTTCAAACTGAAAACCCTGATTCTCCAGCTCTTTTAGTTCACGCACTATATGCCTTACGGCAGGGTCGCTGCTTTCAAGGTCTATTCCGTATTCCTTTGCCTTCCAGAAAACACTGCTCTTACCAGACTGCTCGGATATAAGTATGCGCTGGGTATTGCCTACCATTTCAGGTCTTATATGCTCGTATGTCTCAGGGTTTCTCATTACCGCACTGATATGAATCCCTCCCTTATGGGTAAAGGCACTTTTGCCCACATAAGGTCTGTGGTTCCAGTGTCTCATATTGGCAAGTTCGTCCACAAAATAAGAGACCTCCCTCAATTTCTTCAACTGCTCATCTGTTATACAATCCAGTTTCAATTTTAATTTTAAATTTGGGATTATTGAGCAAAGGTTGGCATTACCGCACCTCTCTCCATACCCGTTTATTGTCCCCTGAACCTGCTCTGCGCCGAGGATTACTGCGATTATTGAATTTGCCACACCCACATCAGCATCATTGTGGGTATGTATACCGAGGGGTTTTGAAATATTTTTTTTCACATCCTCAAATATAGCAGGCAATTCATTTGGCATTGTGCCTCCGTTGGTATCACAGAGGACAATCACATCTGCACCGGCATCTTCGGCAGCTCTCAAAGCCTTTAAGGCATACTGCGGATTTTTCTTATATCCATCAAAAAAATGCTCAGCATCTAACATGACCTCATTGACATAGGTTTTTAAATATCTAATAGAGTCATGAATTAAATCAAGATTTTCCTCAAGGCTAATACGGAGGGCATCCCTTACATGAAGGTCCCATGTTTTTCCGAGGATTGTTATAACTGGTGCCTTTGAATTTAAAAGGGCTGATATGTTTTCATCTTCAGTTACCTTTATTTTTGACCTCCTGGTGCTTCCGAAGGCAGAGATTTTTGCATGTTGCAGTTTGTGCCTGCTTATCTCCCTAAAAAATTCCGTATCTTTGGGATTTGCTCCCGGCCAGCCGCCTTCAATATAGTGAATACCGAGTTCATCAAGCTTTAAGGCAATCCTGACCTTATCTTCAAGAGAGAAAGAGATATCCTCTGACTGACTTCCATCCCTTAATGTTGTATCGTAAATTTTTATGTGCTTCATTTCATACACAGATTACACAGATTTTAAAACATGATTACAGAGATTATAAAAATCGGTGTAATCTTATCTTTTAATCGGTGTAATCACTTCCCAAGATTAAATGTATTATGCAGCGCCCTGACTGCAATCTCTGCATATTTAGAGTCCACCACGCAGGAAATTTTTATCTCAGATGTGCTTATCATTATAATATTTATGTTTTCTTTTGATAACGCAGCAAACATTTTTGCAGCAGCACCTGAGTGGCTTCTCATTCCAACACCTACAATAGATACCTTTGCAATATTCTCATCTAATTTAACATCATGGGCTCCTATCTTGCTTACCAGTTTTTTTGTTGTGCGAAGTCCTCTCTTTGCGTCTGATTTAGGCACAGTAAACGATATATCCGTTAATCCCCTTTCGCTGACATTCTGGATAATCATATCCACATTGACCCCCTCTTCAGCAATTTTTCCAAATATCTCTGCTGCAATTCCCGGTCTGTCAGGGACACCTACAACAGTGAGTTTTGCCTGATTTTTATCTAAAATTATACCTGAAACCAATACCTCTTCCATTTCCTCATCCTCCATGGTAACGAGGGTCCCTTCCCCTTTCCCGAATGTGGGTTTTACGAGGATTGGGACGCCAAACTTTGCTGCAAACTCTACAGAGCGGCTCTGCAATACCTTTGCCCCGAGACTTGCCATCTCAAGCATTTCTTCATAACTGATTTTACTCAGCCTGCGGGCATCGGGAACTACCGAAGGGTCAGCAGTGTAAACGCCGTCAACATCATCTTTATAAATAATGCACCTCTCAGCTTTTAGGGCTGATGCCAGAGCAACAGCAGTTATATCAGACCCCCCTCTGCCGAGTGTTGTTACATCTCCCATCTCGCTTATTCCCTGAAATCCTGCAACAACAGGTGTAATCCCATTTTCAATCGCCTCTTTCAATCTATCGGCAGTAATCTTCCTTATCCTCGCACGGAAATGGAATGAGTCTGTAATAATGCCAACCTGCCTCCCTGTAAAGGATATAGCCCTGTATCCCATAGACTGGATTGCCATTGCCAATAGCGATGCAGATATCCTTTCACCACTGGACAGAAGGAGGTCCAACTCCCTCTGGTCCGGTTCACTGGAAATCTGATGAGCCATCTTCAGCAGTCTGTCCGTTTCCCCTGCCATAGCAGATACCACAACAACTACATGGTCCCCTGCATTGTGGGCAGTGACAACCTTTTTGGCTACTTCGCGAATCTTTTCAAGATTACCTACTGATGTGCCGCCATATTTATGAACTACAAGTGCCATAATTCAATTTTTCTAATCTATATCTGCCGAGAGAAAGAGATTCAAAAGGAGATTGGAAATTTTTTCAGGATACCAGTAATCCCATTGCCTCTTGCACCTCTGACAGGGTCTGCTTGGCTATCGTTCTTGCCCTCTTTGAGCCCTCCTGCAGTATTTCATTAATCTTCTCCGGCTTCCCCGACAGTTCTTTTCTTTTTTCAAAGATGGGTTTTACATAATCATTGAGATCTCTTGCCAGCATCAATTTGCAATCTGTACATCCAATACCTGCAGTTGTGCATCCTGTATATATTTCTGAGGCATCCCTGGCGGGTGAAAATATTTTATGAAATTTAAAAACGGTGCATATCTCAGGATTTCCTATATCACTCTTCTTCACCCTCTGCGGGTCGGTTATCATTGTCCTGACTTTTCTTGTAACTGTATCAGGGGTATCAGAGAGAAAAATGGCATTTCCATAGCTCTTGCTCATTTTTCTATTGTCTAAACCCGGCAGCTTCGGAACCTCTGAGACCAGAGCCTCGGGCTCTATGAATATAGTCTTTTTGTATATGTAATAAAATCTCCTTATAATTTCGCGCGTCAACTCTAAATGTGAAAGCTGGTCAATTCCTACCGGCACATAATTAGCCTTGTATATAATAATATCGGCAGCCTGAAGCACGGGATAACCAAGGAATCCGTAAGTGGTCAAATCCCTGTCTTTTATCTCCTGCTGTTTTTCCTTATATGTAGGATTTCTCTCAAGCCATGGAACAGGTGTTATCATGGAGAGGAGCAGGTGCAATACTGCATGTTCGGGTATCATAGATTGCAGAAATATCGTGCTCTTTTCCGGATTGATACCTGCAGCAAGCCAATCCACGGCTATATTAAACACATTATCTTTTATCTCATGGGTGTCTTCATAGGATGTGCTTAATGCATGCCAGTCTGCTATGAAATAGAAACATTCATATTCATCCTGCAACTTTTTCCATTTTTCCAATGCGCCGAGGAGATTGCCAAGATGAAGCCTCCCCGATGCTTGCATTCCGCTTAAAACCCGTTTCTTTTCCATAAAATTAGGCTGATGGCTGAAGACTGAAGTATTAATGTTTACCTCAGCCTTAAGTTCAGCCTTGTTTCGTTACATTGGTCTTCCAAGAAGTATGTGTATAGTAATACTTATAATCGGCACGATAGTCTTATCCACAGCGCCGCTTATAATAAGAATGAGCAGTATTATAAAACCATACGGCTCTATTGCACTGAACTGCAGTGCCTGTTTCCTTGGCAGGAGGCCCACCAGTATCCTTCCACCATCAAGAGGGGGGAATGGAATAATATTAAATATTGCCAGCCCGACATTTATCACAACGCTGTAATATACCATAAGCCCTACCGGGTCAATAATCATCAGAAGATATTTACTATCCGGGAGGGGCATTTCCACTATAAATCTGTATGTAATTGCACTGAAAACACCGATAATGAGATTTATTCCGGGACCTGCCATTGCTATCCACATCATATCCCTCATGGGATTTTTGAGGTTGTGAGGGTCAACAGGTACTGGTTTAGCCCAGCCTATCATTCTCGTCATGATAAAGACAAGTGTTCCTACCATATCAAGATGGCTCAAGGGATTTAATGTTAACCTCCCTGCCAGCCTTGCCGTATGGTCACCGAGTTTATCAGCTACAAATCCATGGGCGACCTCATGAAAGGTAATTGCTATAAGCATTGGGACAGCCAATACAGAAATTAACTGAATTACAGAGCCGATATCTGCCATAATAAAAATATATCTTAAAAAGCTGTATTTAACAATTAAAAAACATTTAACCAAATTTGAAAAAGAGATTTTAATATCTATTTTGAACGACTTTTTCCGGTGGATTATAAAAACTTTTCCTTTGACCCATACTCGGCATCCTTATGGCAGGCAAAACAGTTTATCCTGTTTTTTTATCTTTTTTTAGCATATCCTTTATAAATTCCAGTTCCTCTTCTCTGTTCTTAACAAGTCCATCAAGTCTTGCATCCCTTACAGCCTTAAGTATTAAGCCTATTTCAGGTCCCTTCGCTATTCCCATATTTATAAGGTCATCTCCTGTAACATCTATCCTCACATGCATAAGTTTTGTAAGGTAAAAGGAGATTGCCCTCTTTATCCTCTGCTGCGGCACCTTTGCCATCATAAACAGGAGGGCTTCAAGAGGGAGGGGATGAAGGACATCATATATCTGACTTGGCTTGATTTGCCCCTTACCTTCATTTAAGGATAATAGTTTTTGATATGCAATTCTTATCTGGTTTCTGTTTTCCAGCAGTCTCTTTTTATATCTCTCCGATATGGAAAGCCGCCGGCATACCTCTATAACATCTTCGTCATTCAATTCATCCAGAAGACCTATCAGATAGATAAACCACCCTTCAGCCTCCCTTCCCGTAAAGAGGAGGTGATACCAGGAGATAACCTCGCCGATATCTAAAAATAAATCCTTCATGGAGTCGCTGTAAACAATCTTTGGATGGATGAATCTGAGAAGAGAAAGTTCATGCATCCTCCTTATCATCTTAACAGGTTCCCTCTCTTTCAACATGAGGACGAGTTCTAAGTATAACCTTGAACCTGACAGGTGGTTAAAGAGGTCTTTCTTTACCGCATTTTCAAGTAAGCTCATGGTCTGTTTAGTAATGGTGAAATTGAATCTCTGTTCAAATCTTATTGCCCTGAATACCCTCGTTGGATCCTCTATAAAACTCAGATTGTGGAGGACCCTTATCGTCCTCTCCTTCAAATCCCTCTGCCCTCCGAAAAAATCCACGAGATTCCATCCCTCCCTTTTATTGAGGCTTATGGCGAGGGTATTTATTGTGAAATCCCTGCGATAGAGGTCGTTTTTAAGTGAACCTGTCTCCACAACAGGCAGTGCTGCCGGCCGTTCATAATATTCCATCCTCGCCGTTGCAATATCTATCTTGAACCCATCAGGGAGTATTACTACAGCAGTGCCAAATTTTCTGTGGCTTCTCACCCTTCCCGATACCCTCTCAGCAAGGCTTTCAGCAAAGGAGATACCATCCTCCCCTATCACTATATCTATATCAAAATTCTCTATCCTTAAAAGGATGTCCCTTACAAAACCACCCACTAAATATGCTGAAAAGCCCATCCTGTCCGCTGCATCCGAGACATCATCCAAGAGTTTCAATATCCTTTCGTTGAGCCTCTCCACCATAAGGCTTTTTAAATTCTTTGAAAATGGATACCTTGTAGTCCCTTCCTTTGGATGAAGAATTGCAGGCTTCTTTAGCGTATCTCCATAGATTGTCCTGAGCAAATCACCCCTGCTTATAATTCCTTCCAAGTCGCCTGAGTCATTTACTACCGGGACAAGTGTCTGTTTACCTAATATGATGATTTCATCTACGCGGTGGTATGGTGTATCAGGGTGAACAGGGGAAAATTCGCTTATCATCAGGTCTGATACCTTTTCCTTTTCCAGATGGTGAAATATAGCCTTTTCAACAATCTGTCTTGTTATAAGTCCAACAGGCTTATTCCCATCAAGCACGGGGAGGGTATTGATGCTGTATCGGGTCATTATTTCTTCTGCAGATTTTATACTCTCATCCCTATGGACAGACTTTACCGGATAGGTCATCATCTCACCGACAAGTTTTATCGGATGCACCTTTTCCCTGAGAATGTTGAGGAGAAACTCCTTTGCCTGGATAAGACTCATATCCTTTATTGTTGCAGAAGATGCAGTAGTATGCCCCCCGCCGCCAAAATCATGGGCAACTGCCGCCACATCTACTGCCTCTATCCTGCTCCTTGCCACAAGGTGTATCCTGTCCTCCATCCTTACCAATACAAAGAGGACATTCAGATTTTCCATATCCTTTAATTTATGGGTTAGGATTGCCAGGTCCCCTACATAATTTTCTAATGAGGCAGTAGATATGGCAACAGGCAGACCGTTTATATTGTATATCTCAAGTCCCTGAATCAGGTCATTCAAAAGAGAGACCTGCTCTGCTGAAAGCCCTCTCTCAATGAAATCTGAGACTGTATTGAGATTTGCACCGATTGACAGGAGATACGAAGCCGCTTCAAGATCCTCCTGTTTAGTGGATGTAAAAGTAAGGGAGCCAGTATCTTCATAAATACCCAATGCCATTATGGTTGCCTCTGCAGGTGAAATGGAGATACCCTTTTCCCTCAATAATTCCACAAATATAGTAGTAGTAGCTCCCCTCTCCCTTACCACTGATACCTCTGACTCTATATCCTGAGGGGTATTAGGGTGATGGTCATATACATGGACAGATATCCCCTTCCTCTTTACCACATCCTCAAAAGGACCAATCCTGCCTGCAAGCCTTGTATCCACAATAATCAAGGTAGTTATATCTTCAAGGGGTATATTCTTGAGTTTATCAAACTGGAAGGAGTAGTCTGAAGATTTTAAAAAATCCCTGACATTTTTCTCCTGTGACCCGGGAAATACAATCCTCGCATCAGGATAGAGTTTCTTTGCAGCCAGCATTGAGGCAAGGCAATCAAAATCCGCATTAAGATGTGTTGTAATTACCTTCATAAATTCATCCTAATCTTATATCATTCGTCAACCACCGTCAAATATTGACCCTCCTTTTTTTCCTTTCAGGAAAAGGGTTTAGTCCTTGACAATGTTAGTCATCGGGATTATATTTTACCCATCCATGCGAATAAAAATAACCCTATCAACAGATAAATCCGGTATCATTGACTTCAACTACCAGCACCAGATACAGGGATTAATTTACTCCTTCCTATCATCCTCAGACCCCGATTATTCCTCATGGCTTCATGAACAGGGATTTGTTTATGATAAAGACAAGAGATTTAAATTATTTGTCTTTTCCGGCATAACATTCAATGCCCCGATAAAGATAAATTGTTCCAACAGTTCAAACGGTTCAAGCGGCTTAAACGGTTTAAACAGATTGAACGGCTTTTTCTTTGAGGCTTCTCCGATAAATCCCTTTACCCTCTCCTTTCAAATAGCCTCCCCTGTCCATCAGTTCATCCAGCATTTGATAGAAGGCATCTTTAAAGAAGG
>Ga0156025_1045_pt1 | contig 49786 bp, 46 predicted proteins | sample RifCSPlowO2_02_FD_107679 | JGI IMG/M metagenome (GOLD analysis project Ga0156025, IMG submission 107679) | Nitrospinae bacterium RIFCSPLOWO2_02_FULL_39_110 | reverse complement strand
AGCCCATAGTCAGCAGATATTGAGGATTGACAAAGAGGATAGAAGGACTGCAAATGACCACATAAAGGGTAAGTTGATTCACTACATAGAAAAGATAATACCCGATATTGATGGTGTAATCTGTTCCGACTATGGTAAGGGAGTTTTGAGCAGAGATGTTATCTCTTTTATTTCTAAGACTGCAAGGAAACACAGGAAGCTGATTATAGCAGACCCAAAGGGGAGTGATTACTCAAAATATAAGGGAGTAAATATAATTACACCTAATAAAAAAGAGGCATCAGAGGCATCCGGTGTAGAGATAAACAGCGAGGAGAATATAAAAGATGCGGCTAAAAAATTGTTTGATGTATTTAATGGAAATGCAATATTAATTACAAGGGGTGCAGAGGGGATGTCTCTGTTTCAGGGGAATGGAAAGGTTACGCATATACCAACTGAGGCTAAGGAGGTATATGATGTATCAGGTGCAGGGGATACAGTTATCAGTGTATTCGGGATGGCTGCCTTTGCCGGATACGATTTGGCAGATGCAGCAAGGCTTGCGAATATTGCCGCAGGTATTGAGGTTGGCAAGGTCGGGACATCGGTAGTCACAAGGGAGGAGATGATACATTATCTTGACGAAGGAGAATTGAGGGCTAAGGGGAAGATACTGAGCTATCCTGAATTAAGACAGATTGTAAGCCTTGCAAAAAATAAAAAGAAAAAGGTTGTCTTTACAAATGGATGTTTTGACCTCCTCCATATCGGGCATATAAAATACCTCCGTCAGGCAAGGAGTTATGGAGACCTGCTAATAATAGGATTGAATGATGATAATTCAGTCAGAAAATTGAAGGGTCCAAAGAGGCCATTGATTGGGCAGGATGAAAGGGCTCACCTGCTTGCTGCACTTGACTGTGTGGATTATGTTGTTCTCTTTTCTGAGCTTACACCTGAAAGATTGATAAAGGGGATAAAGCCCGATGTTTTGGTTAAAGGCGGGGATTATACGAAGGCACAGGTGGTCGGCAGGGATATTGTTGAGAGTTACGGCGGAAGGGTGGAAATAGTTCCTATGGTTGAGGGGATGTCAACATCTAATATTGTGAAAAAGATAATGGAGAAGTATAGTTGAGAAATAGATATAATATTCATATCTTAGATTTTAAGAAGATAAAAACCTATCCCATAAAGAAGCGAGATAATAAGGTAAGGGTGGCTGATTTTGCAACCCCCACTTCTATAGGATTGGAAGGGCTGCTTCCAAATATATTAAAAGGGAGTGAGATAAGGGAGGTTGTAAGTGCAATTGTAAATGCCAATAGAAAGAAAAAGCCTGTCATATTTGCAATGGGTGCCCATGTAATAAAATGCGGTCTTTCTCCGATAATCATTGATTTTATGAAAAGGGGGATAGTTACTGCGATTGCAATGAATGGTGCAGGAGCGATTCATGATTATGAGATTGCAATGATTGGGGAGACATCTGAAGATGTGGCTGTGGAGATAAAAAAAGGGCGTTTTGGAATGGTTGAAGAGACGGGAGCCATGATGAACTCTGCCATGAACAAATTTGTGAATGACAGTGTCGGCATGGGAGAGGCGTTGGGAAGAGATATCTATGAAAAAAAACTTAAATATAGAGAATACAGCATCCTCTATCATGGATATAAATTAAAGAACCCTGTAACAATCCACTCTGCAATAGGGACAGAGATAATTCACATGCACCCCTCTGCAGATGGTGCAGTAACGGGCAAGGGGAGTTTTAATGACTTTAAGCTTTTTACTTCAGTTTTAGCAGGTATAGGGAAAGGCGGTTGTTTTTTTAATATTGGCTCGGCGGTTATACTTCCAGAGGTTTTTATAAAGGCGTTATCTATTGTAAGAAATATGGGATATAAGGCTCATGATTTTATTACAGTGAACATGGACATGGTCCAGCACTACCGCCCTCATGTCAATGTGGTTAATAGACCTATTCAGGGAGAGGGAAAGGGTTACACGTTGACAGGTCATCATGAGATTATGCTGCCTCTGATTTATTATCTAATAATCTCAAAATTATAGAACGCTGATAACGCAGATTTGGCTGATTTTCGCAGTAAAGAAAAAGTTTTTTAGAAATCTGCGTAAATCTGTAAAATCCGTGTCATCGGTGTTCCATTAAGGAGGTAATAAAGTGATAGACCGTTATAGCAGACCCGAGATGGCAAATATCTGGAGTCTTCAGAATAAATATGAAAAGTGGCTCCAGATTGAGATTGCCGTGTGTGAGGCGCTGGTTGAGAAAGGAGAGATACCAAAGAGTGCACTTGAGAATATTAAAGGTAACGCAAAGTTTGGCCCATCCCGTATTGACGAGATAGAAAAGACAGTTAAGCATGATGTAATTGCCTTTCTTACCAATGTTGCAGAATATGTTGGGGAGGATTCCCGATACATCCACATGGGGCTGACATCATCTGACCTGCTTGATACCACCCTTGCCATACAGATGAAAGAGGCAGCGGATATAATATTGAATGACCTGAAAGCCCTTTCAGTTATATTAAAAAGGAGGGCTTATGAGTTTAAGGATACTGTGATGATTGGAAGGTCTCACGGTATTCATGCAGAGCCGATTACCTTTGGTTTGAAGTTAGCCCTCTGGTATGCAGAGAATCAGAGAAATATAAAGAGGATGGAGAATGCAAAGGAGACTATAAGCTATGGGATGGTATCAGGTGCAGTTGGAACATTCGCAAATATTGACCCGTCTGTAGAGGAATATGTCTGCAAAAAATTTAACTTAAAGCCAGCGCCAGTATCAAATCAGATTGTCCAGAGGGACAGGCATGCAGAGTATATGTTTACCCTGTCTTTAATTGCGTCATCTATTGAGAAGATTGCTGTGGAATTAAGGCATCTTCAAAGGACTGAGGTTCTTGAGGCTGAAGAGTATTTCTCTTTTGGGCAGAAGGGCTCCTCTGCCATGCCCCATAAAAGAAATCCCATAACAGCAGAGCAGCTCTGTGGCTTGGCGAGGGTGGTCAGGTCTAATGCAATTGCAGCAATGGAGAATGTAGCCCTCTGGCATGAGAGGGACATAAGTCACTCATCTGTTGAAAGGATTATAATACCTGACAGCACGATATTGATTGACTACATGTTAAACAAGGTTGCCAATCTGATTGACAAACTCCTCGTCTATCCGGAAGATATGAAAAAAAATCTGGATAAAATGGGGGGGTTGATATATTCTGAAGGTATATTGCTTGAGCTGGTTAAGAGTGGAATTACAAGAGAAGAGGCGTATAAGATGGTGCAGCGGATTTCTATGAAAATATGGGATAAGGGAGGGGATTTTAAAGAATCAATTCTAAATGACAGGGAGATTATGAAACACATATCTCCCGCCATGATTGAAAAAGTGTTCAGTATAAGTCACCATTTAAAAAATATAGATTTTATTTTTAAAAGGGTATTTAGAAAATAAGTTTAAAAGGGCAAAAATTAATGTGCGGAATATTTGGAATATACGGTCATCAAGAGGCAGCAAATATGGCATACCTCGGACTTCACTCCCTCCAGCATAGAGGACAGGAGAGTTCAGGCATTGTATCCTCTGATGGTAAATCTTTGCATTCAGAGATACACATGGGGTTGGTAGCGGATATTTTTTCACAAGAACGGCTGGATAAACTGTCCGGACATATTGCAATAGGACATAACAGATATTCTACAACAGGTGCAAGTCTCCTCAAAAATGCCCAGCCTGTTGTTGTTGATTATTCCCGTGGAGCTTTGGCTTTGGCTCATAATGGTAATTTGGTTAATGCCTCATATATTAGGAGTGAACTTGAGGCATATGGCTCAATTTTTCGCTCTACGATGGATACGGAGGTAATAGTTCATCTCATTGCCCAATCAAGAGAAGATAGTCTGTTAAATAAAATTGTAGATGCGCTTTCAAGGGTCAGGGGTGCATACTCGCTTTTGATAATGACAGAAGATGAATTAATCGGTATAAGGGACCCATATGGTTTCAGACCATTATGTCTTGGGAGACTTAAAGACTCTTATGTGCTGGCATCAGAGACCTGTGCCTTTGATTTAATAGAGGCGAGCTTTGAAAGAGAGATTGAGCCAGGAGAAATTGTGTTTATCAACAGCAAGGGGATTCAGACCTATAAACCATTTCCAGTTTTTAAAAAATCTTACTGCATCTTTGAGTTTATATATTTTGCAAGACCTGATAGCAATATATTCGGAGAAAATGTAAATTTTATAAGACAGGAACTGGGAAGGCAGCTTGCGATTGAGTCAAAGATTGATGCTGACATTGTAGTGCCGGTTCCTGACTCAGGTGTTCCTGCTGCACTTGGTTTTTCTCAGGAGGCGAAGATTCCATTTGAAATGGGGTTTATAAGGAGTCATTATGTAGGAAGGACATTTATTGAGCCGCAGCAGGCAATCAGACACTTTGGAGTCAAGTTAAAGCTTAATCCTGTAAAAAAGGTTATTGAGGGGAAAAGGGTTGTTGTAATAGATGATTCTATCGTAAGGGGAACCACAAGCAGAAAGATTGTAAAGATGTTGAGGGATGTCGGGGCTAAAGAGGTTCATGTTCGTATAAGCTCACCGCCAACAACTTACCCGTGTTTCTACGGGATTGATACCCCTACCCGAAAGGAACTAATTGCCGCTACCCATACGATAGAGGAGACATGTAAATATCTTACAGCCGATAGTCTCTCATATTTAAGCATAGAGGGTATGCTGAATATTTTGAAAGATAGAAGGGATGATTTCTGCACAGCCTGTTTCAGCGGGGTTTATCCTGTGGAATTTGATGGTATAGAGGTAATGCAGCTTGAACTCTTTTAACTTTTATTATAAATTCTAACTTCTGATTATTGACTTCTGATTTTCATGAGGCTCTCCATAATTATCCCCACCCTAAATGAAGAATCCTGCATACAGAATAATCTTTCCATATTTGCCAGAGATATAAAAACACATTTCAGAGAAATTGAGATAATAGTGGCGGATGGTGGCAGTGTGGACAGGACGGTAGAACTTGTCAGAGAATTTGCAGATAAGGTTTGTGTTGCCTCTGCTGGAAGGGGAAAACAAATGAATGCAGGGGCAGAAATTTCAGAAGGAGATTATCTCCTATTTTTACATGCCGATTCGGTATTATCTGCCTCCGGGATAGAAGGTATATTTAATATCACGGCAGATGATGAAATTGCAGGAGGGGCATTGAGACTCAAAGTAGATTCTAACAAAATGTCACTTAAAATTGTATCCCATTTTGCTAATATAAGGTCAGAGATTTTTAATGTTGCCTATGGTGACCAGGGGATATTTTTAAAGAGGGATATATTTTTTAATATTGGTGGCTATCCTGATATACCGATTATGGAAGATGTGGCATTTGTGAGGAGATTAAAAAAAGCCGGGAAATTTGTTATTCTGCCTTATTATATTATCACCTCCCCGAGGAGATGGGAAAAAGAAGGTGTATTTTATACAACCCTGAGAAACTGGTTTCTTATTTTATCTTATATGAGTGGAGTATCACCATACAGATTGAAGGATTGGTATAAAAATCATGGAGGATAAAAAGAGGGAAGATTTTAAACATACAGCAGTTCCTTATTTTAATATCATATACAATTCTGCATATAGAATGACTGGCAATAAAGCTGATGCAGAAGACCTCGTTCAGGATGTTTTTCTATCTGCGTATAAATCTTTTCACCAATTTGAAAGTGGTACAAATTGCAGGGCATGGCTCTTCAAGATTTTAAAAAATACATTTATAAATAAGATAAAAAAGGCAGGGAGAGAGGCAAAACAGGTCCGGGAGTTAGGGGGTTCAGCAGTTAGGGAGTTCAACTCCTCAACCCCTGTTGATAAAGGGCTTGATGAAACAATACAGAATGCCCTGAACAGGCTTCCTGAGGAGTTTCGTATGGCAATAGTGCTGTGTGATGTAGAGGGATTTTCCTATCAGGAGATTTCGGAAATCATGGAGTGTCCGGTAGGAACAGTTCGCTCCCGCATAAGTCGTGGAAGGCAGCTTCTGGCGGAGGATTTGTCAGCATATTCTCGGCAACTGCTCCCCTGAAGGCATTTCTATAATCCTTGTCCCACCAATAACGGTCTTGAGTGTCACGATACCTTTAGGGGAAGTTACCACCTCTCCAATTATCCTTGTATCTTTACCGAGGGGATGGTTCTGCATGATTTTTAAGACCTTATCTTTATCTTCTGGAGAGACAATCATTATAACCTTCCCTTCATTTGCAATGTATAAGGGGTCAAATCCGAGCATATCTGAGAGTGCCCTTACCCCATCAGTTATAGGTATCTCCTTTTCTATCAGGTGTATCCCCCAATCCATCCTATTTGTGAATTCATTAAGTATTGAGGCGAGTCCACCTCTCGTTGGGTCTCTCATGAATTTTACATCAGCACCTGACTCAAGGACAGTAGTAATAAGACTGTTTAAAGGGGCACAGTCGCTTTCTATCTCCGATTCAAACTCCAACCCCTCCCTTTTAGAGATTACAGAGATACCATGGTCTCCTATAGTGCCGTTGATAATAATACAATCACCTGCTTTGATTTTTCCTTTTTTCAGTTCAATATTATTGATAACCAGACCAATCCCTGCTGTATTTATAAAGATTTTATCAGCGGCACCTTTTTCTACCACCTTTGTGTCACCTGTTACAATCTGAACCCCTGAGTCTGAGGCAGTCTTTTTCATTGAGAGGACAATCTTCTTAAGGGTATCGTATTCAAAGCCATCTTCAATAATTAATCCGCAGGAAATGAATAACGGTCTTGCACCCATTACGGATAGGTCATTTATTGTTCCGGCTACAGCTAATTTTCCAATATCTCCTCCCGGAAAAAAGAGCGGTTTAACTACATACGAATCTGTAGTGAAGGCAACTTTGTTTGTTCCAATAGGAAGTATTGCTGAATCTGTGAGAGGAGACAGGAAGGGATTGTAAAATTCTTTTAAAAAAAGCTCTGATATGAGTCTCATGGAAGGTTCTCCCCCTCCCCCATGAGTTATGGAAATGTTTTTAATTTCTCTCATCTTCTAAATTTTCAATAACCTCCTCTGTCGTGAAAATTATAACAGATGCGAAGTTTTAATCAATTTAAAAGAACCGGTAAAATTTTATTGGACCTATTATTATTTTTGTATGATATTATATTTTAAAAAAAGAGTGTAATTTTTTACTGAAATCAATGAAAATACTTTTGACTAATGATGATGGAATAAATGCACAGGGTTTAATCGTATTAAGAGATAAGATAAAAGAAATTGCCGAAGTAATGGTTGTAGCACCTGAGACAGAACAGAGTGCTGTTGGGCATGCCATTACCCTGTCCGACCCTTTAAGGGTGAGAAAAATTGAGAAGGATGGTGAATTTATAGGCTATGGAGTAAACGGCACTCCTGCTGACTGTGTAAAAATAGCAGTGCGGGCAATTCTTGATACCTGCCCGGATATGGTTATATCAGGTATAAACCTTGGTGCAAATATTGCCACCAATGTAATATATTCAGGGACGGTTTCTGCTGCAACAGAGGGGACGATACTCGGTATCCCCTCTATTGCGGTATCCCTTGCCACATTTGTCAATCCCGACTTTACTGCTGCAGCGTCTTTTACAAAGAAATTAGCCCTTAAGGTTTATGAAAAAGGACTTCCGGAAGGCACACTTCTCAATGTAAATGTCCCTAATCTGCCCGAGGATGGGATAAAGGGTGTGGTTTTCACGAGACAGGGGAGTTCAAGATTTCAGGAGGAATTTGATAAAAGGACAGACCTCCGAGGACATATTTACTACTGGCAGGGTGGAGAGATGATATTCAATGAAGAAGATAACGATGCAGATAGTGATGCTATAAGAAGGGATATGATTTCTATTACACCCATACACTATGACCTTACAGATTATAAATTTCTTGAAAAAATTAGAGGATGGGAAATAATGTGATTCTCAAATATTCTATCTTTAATACATTTTTTGGGCTGTGTGGAATTTTATGCTCAGAAAAGGGAATTGTAAAACTTATTCTGCCCGGCATGACTAAGGATGGACTTGTATCAGCTATTAGCCGTCAGAAATCAGCCATCAGCAGGGGAAGGTTTATAGATATTGAGGATTCTGTTAAAAGATACTTTGACGGAAAAAGGGTTAATTTTGATTTTCCCCTTGACCTGTCTTACAGCACCCCATTCCAGCAGAGGGTTTATAAAATTACAAAAACTATACCTTATGGTGAAGTAAAAACCTATAAATGGATAGCCAGAAGGATTGGGTTGCCTTATGCATCAAGGGCAGTTGGTAATGCCCTTTCAAAAAATCCGATTCCTTTGTTAATTCCATGTCACAGAATTATAAGGGAAGATGGTGAAATGGGTGGATTTGCTGCCCCTGGCGGAATAGGGTTTAAGAGAAAAATGTTGAACATAGAGAAGAGATTAGAAAATATTTTAATCTCTGTTAACCTGTTACTTTATCTATATCTCCTTTCCCTTCCCTTATCACTATTGGTGAATCGCCTGTAAGGTCAATTATAGTGGATGGTGTGGATATGAGGGGACCTCCGTCTATTATCAGGTCAAGAGAGTGCCCCAACTTATCTTCAATATCATCAGGGGTATTTAGTTCCTCCTCTTCGGATATATTGGCACTGGTTGATATTATAGGATGTCCTAATTCTTTTACCATTGAGAGGCATAACTTATGGTTAGGTAAGCGGATGCCTACTGTTTTTCTTTTCCCTAATATCTTTCTGGGTGTGAGGGAAGAGGCTTCAAGGATAAAAGTATATGGACCCGGTAGGCACCTCTTCATAATTCTGTATGCGTAATTTGGGACGATGGCATACTGGCTTATATTGCTTAAATCGGCACAGATAAAGCTGAGTGGTTTATTTTTCCACCTCCTCTTAATTTTATAAATCCTCTCTATCCCCTCTTTATTGAAGATATCACATCCTATGCCGTATATGGTGTCAGTTGGATAGACTATTACACCTCCATCCTTCAGAGTCTGGACAATCCTTTTTATAATTCTATCAGACGGGGAATCCTGTTTTATGACAATCCTCATAATTTTTATTCTATAAGTATGTAAAATGAGTGTCAAAGGAATATTTTTCTTTGTTATTTTTCTTTTGCTTTCCAATGGCAGATATGCTATATATTTAAGAGTTTTTTCTGTCAGAAATTTATTAATCTTTATTTTATTCTTTAATGATATATGAATAATACAGATTTCTTATTTTTGGGGATAGATGTAGGCTCAGTAAGTGTAAAGACCGTTCTTATTAATCAGAACAGAAAGGTAATGGAAGGTTATTATGAGCGGCATAGGGGGCAGCCTATTCAAACCTTATATAACAGACTAAATGGGATTTTGAGCAGAATTCCGGTCAAAAGTATTTTCAGGGTTGCTGTGACGGGTTCAGGAGGCGAATCAATATCTGTGCCACTTGGTGCAGATTTTGTAAATGAGATTGTAGCCCATGCAAAGGCAGTAACATTACTTTACCCCCACATAAGAACGGTTATAGAAATGGGGGGTGAGGATTCAAAACTCCTCCTCTTTAAAGAGGATAAGAGCAAAGGTGAAACTGTACTGGAAGATTTTTCAATGAATACGATGTGTGCGGCAGGGACAGGCTCTTTTCTCGACCAACAGGCAAGCCGTATAGGTGTATCAATAGAAAATGAATTTGGCGAAATGACACTTAAATCAGAACACCCTCCGCGAATTGCAGGCAGGTGCAGTGTATTTGCAAAATCGGATATGGTTCATCTCCAGCAGATAGGAACACCTGTTCACGATATAGTCGCAGGACTCTGTTATGCAGTGGCAAGGAGTTTTAAGAGCGATATCGGGAGAGGTAAGGAGTTTAAGAAGCCTATAGCCTTTCACGGTGGTGTAGCCGCAAATACAGGATTGGTCAGGGCATTTGAGGAAATATTAGGGCTTGAAAAGGGTGAACTCATAGTATCCCCCAATCATGCTTTGCTCAGTGCCATAGGTGCTGTATTCATTTTATTAGATAACAATAATAAAGGAGAGGAGTCCAACATCCCACACAAAAGTTTTATGGGATTAAAAGGACTTGAGGATTATTTCAAGGGAAGAAAGGTTTCAGCTGCTGGAATTGAACGGTTGTCAAATCAGGATAAAGGACACGAAAATAATATCCAAACAGTTTCAATAAATACCTTTCTCAATAAAAAAACTGATGTCTTTATTGGCATAGATGTAGGGTCATTGAGTACAAATGTGGTTGCCATTGACAGAGATAAAAATGTAGTTGCAAGAAGGTATATAAGAACTGCAAGCAGGCCTATTGAGGCTGTTAAGAGAGGTCTTTTTGAGATAGGAGAGGAGATAGGGGAATATGTAAATGTGGTGGGTGTTGGAACTACAGGCTCGGGGAGATACATGACAGCTGATTTTACAGGGGGTGATATTGTAAAAAATGAAATAACTGCACAGGCTACTGCTGCAATACACTTTATTCCGGATGTTGATACTATATTTGAGATTGGAGGACAGGATTCAAAGTATATTTCAATAAATAATGGTGCTGTGGTAGATTTTGAGATGAACAAGGTTTGTGCGGCGGGGACCGGCTCATTTCTGGAGGAGCAGGCAGAGAAGCTTGGAATAAATATTGAGAACGAATTTGGTGAGCTTGCCTTCAATTCTGTAAGTCCATCAAAATTTGGTGACAGATGTACTGTATTTATGGAATCTGACCTTGTATCACATCAGCAGAAGGGTGCCCCAAAAGAAAGTTTAGTGGCAGGGCTTGCATATTCAATAGTCCATAATTATCTGAACAGGGTAGTTGGAGATAGAAAGATTGGGAAAAAAATACTCTTTCAGGGTGGTGTGGCATGGAATAAGGCAGTAGTATCATCCTTTAGAGAGATTACCGGTAAACCAATATTAGTGCCTCCTCACCATGATGTTACAGGTGCTATCGGTGTAGCAATTCTGTCAATGAATTATCTGAAAGGCAGAGAAGGATACAGGACAAAATTCAAAGGTTTTGACCTTTCTTATAGGAAATATAAGGTGAGCATCTTTGAGTGCAAGGCGTGTGCTAATGTTTGTAATATAAGTAGGGTCAAGTTTGAAAACGATAAACCTAATTTTTATGGTGCAAGGTGTGAGATATTTGAGGTGGATAAGAAAAAGGCTGAAAATAGCATACCCGACCTCTTTGCTGAGAGGGGAAAATTATTATTTGATACCGCAAACCCCGAACCCCAAACTCTGATCCCTGCGAAAGCAGGGACCAAACTCCGGAAGATAGGCATCCCACGCGTCCTGGATTTTTATGAGCTTTTTCCCTACTGGAGTAGGTTTTTCATGGAATTAGGGTTTGATATTGTCCTTTCAGGTGTAACAAATCAGAATATAATACACGACTCTATTGAGAAGGTAACTGCGGAGACATGTTTTCCAATGAAGGTCGTCCATGGGCATGTTATGGAATTGATTTCAAAGAAGGTTGACTACATATTCATGCCGAGTTTTGTTAGCATGAGCAGAAAGGGTTTAGAATTTTCACATAGTCAAACATGTCCTCTCGTTCAGTCTGCACCATATATAATTAATGCTGCCATAAATTTAGAAAAGAGTGGAGTGAAACTCCTAACCCCACCTATCTTGTTTCAGAGAGGAGATAAAGCCGTAGAAAAAGAATTAATAAAAATGGCTAAGGAGATAGGTGTATCGCCATTTAAGATAAGAGTTGCCATGAAAAAAGCCCATGAGGAACAGGAGAGGTTTTATGCCGCTATAAGGAAAAGAGGGGAAGATATCATTGATGGATTAACAGATAAAGACAGGGCAGTAGTAATAATAAGCAGGACATACAACGGCTGTGATTCGGGCTTAAACCTCGATTTACCTAAAAAATTAAGGGATATGGGTGTTATTGCCATTCCAATGGATTTTCTGCCACTCGATACCAGTAAGATTGCCGGGGAGTATCCGGATATGTATTGGAGGTCAGGGCAGAAGATGATAGCAGCAGTGGATTTTATTAGCAGGAACAAGAGATTAAATGCCATATACCTTTCAAATTTTAAGTGCGGACCAGATTCGTTTATTTCATATCATATAAAGGAAAAGATTGGAAACAAACCCTATCTCCAGCTTGAGATAGACGAACATAGTGCTGATGCAGGATTTATAACGAGGTGCGAGGCATTTTTTGATAGTCTGGAAAATGTGAGAGAAACAGAATTTCATAAGACAAAGAGGAAGGGGCTTAATGCCTTTATTCCGAGGGATAGAAAGGTTTATCTGCCTTATATGTGTGACCATGCATATTCACTTGCAGCATCTCTCACTGCATGCGGTATAGATGCTGAGGTGCTTCCTGAGTCTGATGAAAAATCCCTTGAGATAGGGAGGAGGTATACAACTGGTAAAGAATGTCTGCCATTTACCATTACTACAGGTGATATGTTAAAGAAGGTGAATGAGAAGGATTTTGACTCATCCCGTGTTGCCTTTTTTATGCCAACAGCAGATGGTCCATGCAGATTTGGACAATACAGGAGTGTTCAGAGGATATTCCTTGATGAAATGGGATTCAAGGATGTTCCTATTATATCGCCTGATGCAAAGGATTCATATGGTGATTTTGGTAGTCTCAGGACCAAATTCAGGAGGCTGGCGTGGAGAGGACTGGTAGCTACTGATATACTCCACAAAATTACCCATGAGATAAGACCATATGAGATTAATAAGGGTGAAACAGACAAGTTATACAGCAAGTGCCTAAGATTAATATGTGAATCAATAAAAATGGGTGGAGATGAAATATTCAATGTAATGGAAAAGATAAGAGATTTATATAAGGAGATAAAAATCAACCCTGAAGAAAGAAAACCCATTATTGGTCTGGTAGGTGAGATATACCTGAGGTCTCACTATTTCAGCAATCAGAATATTATAAGAAAGATTGAGGAGCTGGGAGGAGAGGTCTGGCTTGCCCCCATTGCGGAATGGATATTTTATTGCACTGACAGATATATAGACAGGAGTATATCTGAAGGAAAATATGGAGATACTATAAAGGGGTATGTCCAGAATATAATTCAGAAACAGGATGAACATAAACTCCTTAAACCCTTTAAGAACATACTCAGGAATTTTGAGGAGCCTTCACCAAGAGAGATACAGAAAAAAAGCCTGCGGTATCTCCACCCATCATTTGAAGGTGAGGCGATACTCTCTATAGGTAAGTCAATAGATTATGTAGAAAAAGGGGTTTCCGGTATTGTAAATATCATGCCATTTACCTGTATGCCTGGTATGGTTGTAACTGCACTGTCAAAAAAATTCAAAGAGGATTATAATAATGTCCCATGGCTTAATATGGTATATGATGGGCAGGAAGATAGTCAGTCACAGATACGATTAGAGGCATTTATCTATCAGGCAAAGCAGTATCAGCCGATGGGTAAAGGAGTTAGGGAGTTGTGGAGTTAAGGAGTTAGAAACTCTTAACTCATAAACTCCTTAACTATTAAATAATTTGGAAGGGAGGTGACTTAAAGGATGGCATTAAAGATTACCGATGAATGTGTAAATTGTGGGGTGTGCGAACCCGAATGCCCCAATGAATCTATAAGCGAAGGGAGTGACATTTATGTCATTGACCCTGAGAAGTGTACGGAATGCGTTGGTTATTTTGATGAACCCCAGTGTATTGAGGTTTGCCCTGTAGATTGTATAATCCCTGATCCGGACCATCAGGAGACAAAGGAACAACTCCTTGTAAAAAAGGAGAGACACGAGAAAAAATAAAGGAGTTAAGGAGTTTGGAGTTGGGGAGTTAAACTCTTAAACTTCCGAACTCCCGAACTCTTAAACTTTTTGAGTTATGTTAGACCGCGAATTAGGCTCCCAGTGGTTGGGAGAAGATATAACAGATAAAGAGGAAAAAATAGAGGAAGGAAAGGGTTTATTTTTAACACTTTCCACTATTGTAATCTTTATATTCTCTGTATCCATGGCTTTTATATGGTATATGATAAAGCCGCGACTTTTTGAGATATCCCCGTATTTGCTCAGAGTCTCTGGTATTGCTATAAGCCTCCTTGTTTTTTATACAGTTATTAAATTCATTCTTGTTATTCTGTCGGCGATTACAGGGAGAAACACCCTCCCCTTTTTCAATATAAATAACAGAGGGCTGATAAATCTGATATATTTATATTCAATAAGAATTGGAAAGACTTTTGGCATATCAATAGACAGGATAGGAAATTCCTTTGTAAATTTTAATAATTCTTTAGTCAGGGCATTAAAAAGGTGGGATAATAAAGAAAAGTTATTGGTTTTACTTCCACGATGTATACAGAACTCCTCATGTAAGCAAAAGGTAGCCGAAGATATCAATAACTGTAAGGATTGCGGTAAATGTGTTATTACGGAATTTAAGGCATTGAGTAAAGAATACAAATTCCATGTAAGTATTGCTACAGGTGGAAGCCTTGCGAGAAAAATGATTTATGAGATAAAGCCATCCACAATACTTGCAGTAGCATGCGAAAGGGAATTGGTCGGCGGGATTCAGGATACCGATTCAATGAGGGTCCTTGCCATACCCAACTGGAGGCCTGATGGTCCGTGCAAGAACACAAAAGTTGATATGGGTAAAGTCGGGGATGCCCTCAGTTTTATATATGATACTAATAAAGATTTAAATTTTAAAGACAATGTTATTGATGTTGTCGTAAATGGAGGCACAGGAAAAGTGTCAGAGATTCAGGGTATCAATGTCAGAGTATCAACACTTTGTTGAATCAGAGACATAGTAATAGGGATTCCATTTTTTTTAAGTATGAGATATAATTAATTTAGAAAGTAGGAAGATTTCTCTTTCTTGTTTAGGTTTTCAGGGAGGGTAAGATATGCTTAGAGAAAAAGTAGAAGAGGCTTTGAATAATATAAGGCCGACGCTTCAAATGGATGGTGGCGATGTAGAACTGGTTGATGTGGAAGATAATGGGATAGTAAAAGTAAGACTTATGGGGGCATGTGGTGCCTGTCCGAGTTCTACCATGACACTTAGAATGGGGATAGAAAGGGCAATAAAGGAGAGTGTCCCGGAGGTGCTCAGCGTAGAACAAGTGTGGTAAACAAATAACTGACAACTGACAACTGACAACAACCAACTATAGCAAAATCTGGTTGTAGGTTGTAAGTTGTCAGTTATTATTTTGGAGGTATTTTAAATGGTCAATGAAGCTTATGCAATGGCACCACCTCAAGCAGGTGGAGGTGCTGCTGGCTCTCTGTTTATGAGTCTTTTGCCTATATTGGCGATGTTTGCCATATTTTATTTTCTGCTTATAAGACCTGAGGGTAAAAAACGAAAGGACCATAAGACTATGCTTGATAATTTGAAAGAGGGTGATAACATCCTTACAACAGGAGGGGTATATGGGACTATTATGAAAATAAAGGATGATGTTATCACACTCCAGATTGCTGAGAATGTAAAAATCAAGGTATCAAAAAAATATGTAGCTGCCCTTAAAGGGAAGGAGGACTGAATAACTAACAACATACAACTTACAACATTAGATTTAAAGTTGTCAGTTGTGAGTTGTAAGTTGAAAAGTATTTTTATGGTAAACGGGGCTGTTGCACATAAATTCAAACAAGGTGAAATAACCCTGGAAATTGTAAAACAGCATCCCAGAGTTAAGGTTTATATAGATAAGGCAAACGAGCATTTGAATAGAATAGGTTATACAGAGCATGGTTATCGTCATGCGAATTTAGTGGCAGAGATTTCATTTAATATTTTAGATAGGCTGAATTATCCAAAGAGAGAATGTATAAATGCCTCAATAGCTGGTTTTCTCCATGACATAGGAAATCTTCTCGGCAGAGATAATCACTGGCAGGTAGGGGCGCTCCTTTCACAGGGCATACTTACCGACCTTGGAATGGATATTGAAGATGTGGTAATAATTATGAATGCCATAGCAAATCATGAAGAAGAGGTTGGTGACCCTACTACCTCTGCAACTGCGGCATTGATACTGGCAGATAAAGCAGATGTTCATTTTTCGAGGGTTAGAAATCCTGATAGGAAAACATTTGATATGCATGACAGGGTAAATTATGCAGTAAAACACTCTTTCTTAAGGGTGGATAGTGGTAGCAAAAAGATATCTCTTGAATTAACAATAGACACTGCCATATCACAGGTAATGGAATATTTTGAGATATTTCTCTCAAGGATGATTATCAGCCGCAGGGCAGCTCGGTTTCTTGATTGCACATACGAACTTATTGCGAATGAGGTGAAATTATTATAACTAACTGACAACATACAACTTACAACACACAACATTAGATTTAAAGTTGTCAGTTGTGAGTTGTATGTATAATTTTTATGAAAAAAGACTTTTACTGGAAGATTATATTAATATTATTGCTGTGCGGCTTATCTATATGGCTTGCCCATCCCATAAAAGAGAAGATACATCTTGGGCTTGATTTACAGGGGGGGATGCATCTGATTTTAGATGTAGAGGCTGAGAAGGCAGTTGAAAGCACAATGGACAGATATGTGGTGAATTTGCGAGAGGATTTTAAAAAGGATAATATTGAATCCGCAATTGTTGAGAGGGATAAAAATGATATTTTAATTAATTATGACCCGTCAAAGGCAAAGGATATAGAAAAGATTGTATCAGAGAATTCAGATTTGGAAAAGGTGGGTGCCTTATCCGATAATAAAAAATCAGTCTATCAAATCTCAAGAAAGAGAAGAAAATATATTGAAGACAGGGCAGTGGAGCAGGGACTTGAGACTATAAGAAACAGGGTTGACCAGTTTGGTGTAGCAGAGCCATCCATTCAGAGGCAAGGGGAGAGGAGGATAATTGTTCAACTCCCGGGCGTCAAGGATACTGAGAGGGCGGTTAAATTAATAGGCAGGACTGCCCGCCTTGAGTTCAAGCTTGTAGATGATGACCATTCTCCTGACGATGCCCTTAAAGGAAATATACCAGAAGGTGATGAGATACTATACCAGAGGGTTACTGATACTACAACAGGTGAGGTATCAAAGAAACCCTTTCTTTTAAAGAAAGGGGTATTGATGACAGGCGATGCCATTGCAAATGCGGAGGTAAAGATAGGCAGTCAGTATAATGAGCCATATGTGTCTCTGGAATTTGATAAAGAGGGTGCAGGGCTATTTGGTAAGATAACAGGAGAGAATGTCAAAAAAAGGCTTGCCATAATACTTGATGCCAATGTATATTCAGCACCTGTAATACAGGAAGAGATTTCCGGCGGGAAGGCACAGATAACAGGTTATTTCAGTACTGAAGAGGCACGCGACCTTGCTATAGTATTAAGGGCAGGGGCACTACCTGCCCCTGTAAAGATACTTGAGAATAGAACAGTTGGCCCCTCACTTGGGAAGGATTCTATAGAGATGGGATTAAAATCTACAATCATCTCTGGTATTCTTATTCTTATATTTATGGTGTTTTACTACCGTCTTTCAGGTCTTATTGCAGATATAGCCCTCTTTTTAAATTTAATCCTTTTATCGGGTGCAATGGCGTATTTCAAAGCTACGCTGACCTTGCCGGGAATAGCAGGTATCATATTAACAATAGGTATGGCAGTGGATGCGAATATACTGATATTTGAAAGGATAAGAGAGGAAATAAAATTTGGCAGGACTGTAAGGGCTGCTATTGATGCAGGCTTTAAAAGGGCCTTCATTACCATACTTGATTCCAATATTACTACTATAATAGCAGCAATAGTATTGTTTCAATTCGGGACAGGTCCTATAAAAGGATTTGCAGTTACATTGAGTATAGGTATTGCAGCCAGTATGTTTACGGCGGTCTTTGTAAGCAGATTTATATTTGATTTTCTGGCAAGCAAGATGAAGATGGAGAGGTTGAGTATATAAGATGATTACAGAGATTTTTAAAATCTCTGGAATCTTTTTCATTATATGATTCAATTTATAAAACCGGGGACAAATATAAACTTTATAGGAAAAAGAAATACAGCCATTGCTATATCGGTAGTATTAATCATTGCCGGTATAGTCTCAATAGTGGTTAAAGGGGGATTCAATTACGGCATAGATTTTTCAGGCGGGACAATGGTTCAGTTGTTGTTTAAAAAGGATGTATCCATTGATAAAGTTCGTAAGGGACTACTGAAGACAAACATGGGAGATAGCATTATTCAGCACTACGGCGGCAGTAGAGAAATAATAATCAGGACAAAAGAATCTTCAGAGGTGTTAGAGGATATCGGAGAAAAAATAAAGGGTGCATTAATATCTGAATTTTCAAAGGATGATTTTGAGGTGAGGAGGGTAGAGATAGTTGGCCCTAAGGTTGGAAAAGATTTGAAGGGAAAGGCGATTTTATCCCTCTTTTATGCAATGATATTTATGCTTGTCTATGTATGGTGGAGATTTGAACTTGCCTTTGGTGTTGGTGCTGTTATTGCACTTCTCCATGATGTACTTATAACGGCAGGTGCAATCTCTATTACAAATACAGAGTTTGACCTGACAATTGTGGCAGCCCTTCTCACAATTGTAGGTTATTCCATAAATGATACGATTGTTATATATGACAGGATAAGGGAAAACTTAAAGGAACAGAGGAGGGAGGGGTATGCAGATATGATAAATAAAAGTATAAACGAAACCTTAAGCAGGACCATTTTAACCTCCTTCACAGTATTTTTAGTTGCAATAATTCTGTTTTTATTTGGTGGCGAGGTTATTCATGGCTTTGCCCTTGCAATGGTAATTGGTGTTATTGCCGGGACATATTCAACCATATATATTGCAAGTCCTATAGTGCTCTTCTGGGAATCTTCTCCTGACAGGAGACTCTTAGTAAAAAAGGGAAAATAGCCATTGATTCTATATAGTATTTCGTGGTAAACTTTTTGTAAAGTGAAGCAGGATAGAATCATAGAAATCTCCAATAAATGTATCACCAACACATATAACCGATACCCTCTGGCACTGGTAAAGGGTAGAGGCATAAGTGTATGGGATTCAGAGGGCAGGGAGTATTTAGATTTTGTAAGTGGCATTGCAGCCAATAATCTTGGTCATTGTCATCCTCAAATAGCAAAAGCCATCAAACAACAGGCTGGTGAACTGATTCATGTATCCAACCTCTACTATACTATCCCGCAGATGGAGATGGCAAAGCTTCTGACTAAAAAATCTTTTGCCGACAAGGTCTTTTTCTGCAACAGTGGAGCTGAGGCAAATGAGGCGGCAATAAAAATGGCAAGAAAATACTCGAGAGACCATTATGGAGAAGATAGATTTGAAATTATAACAATGCACCAGTCGTTTCATGGCAGAACCATTGCTACGATATCAGCCACCGCACAGGATAAATTTCAGAAGGGATTTGAACCACTCCTTTCCGGTTTTAGATATGTTCCATTTAATGATTTAACAGCAGTGGAAAAGGCTATAAATGGCAGGACTTGTGCGATAATGGTAGAACCCATTCAAGGGGAGGGAGGAGTCAATATACCCGATAAAGACTATCTGAAGGGGCTAAGAGAAATATGTTTTTCAAAGAGGCTTCTCCTAATCTTTGATGAGATTCAAACAGCTATGGGAAGGACAGGCAAGTTTTTTGCGTATGAACATTTTGATTTGAGTCCTGATATAATGACGATGGCAAAATCCCTCGGAGGCGGAGTGGCAATAGGTGCAATGCTTGCAAGAGATGAGGTGGCAAGCTCATTCATACCGGGGAGTCATGCCTCAACTTTTGGAGGTAATCCATTAGCATGTGCTGCAGGGGTTGCTACAATAAAAGCTATTGACAAGAGCATACTTTCCCACTGTAAAAGGACAGGGGATTATTTCATAAGGAGATTAAAAAAGTTAAAAGAGAAATATTCCTTTATAAAGGATGTAAGGGGGATAGGACTTATGATTGGTATGGAGCTTAGTTTTCCAGTAAGAGTTATTACAGAGGAGTGTTTAAAAAGGGGATTTCTCGTAAATTGCACAATGGACAGGGTTTTGAGATTTCTCCCCCCTCTTACAGTGAAGGCAAAAAATATAGAGAAACTTATAAATGCGCTGGACGGAATATTTAAAGAAATAAAGGGCAGAAATATAATAAGCCAGCTTTGAGTTTGGTTAAATCCCACAAATGAAGAAGGACCTCCTTGCTATTTCAGACCTGACCCGTGAAGAAATTGAAGGAATTTTTGACCGCACTAATTTTTTGAAAAAAGGGTTTTATGCAGGAGATATCTATCATCCACTGAAGGGTAAGGTTCTGGGAATGGTATTCAAAAAGCCATCCACCCGTACCCGTTTATCCTTTGAATCGGGGATGTATCAATTAGGGGGAAATACCATCTTCCTGAGTTCTAAGGACCTTCAGATGGATAGAGGTGAAAGTATCATTGATACAGCAAGAATATTTTCCATTTATTTAGACGGTATTGTAATAAGGACATATTCCCAGAAGGAGGTAGAAGAACTCGCTGTAAATGCCTCAATCCCGGTTATAAACGGGCTTACAGATTTGCATCATCCCTGTCAGATATTATGTGACATGTTTACTATAAAGGAGAAACTTGGCAGGCTTAAAGGCGTGAAGGTTGCTTATGTTGGTGATGGGAATAATATTGCCAATTCATGGCTTGATGGTGCATCTAAGATGGGGATGAATCTTTCTATATCTTCACCTGCAGGGTATAAACCCGATTCAGAAATAACTAAAAAGGCAATTTCTCTGGCTGAAAGAAATGAAGGCAGGATAGAATTTGCAGAAGACCCCTTTGAAGGCGTAAAAGATGCTGATATAATATATACCGATGTTTGGACAAGTATGGGGCAGGAAAGCGAATACGAAAAGAGACTGAAAGATTTTAAGAAGTTTCAGGTCAATGCCGATATTGTCAGAGCCGCAAAAACAAATGTAATGATTATGCACTGTCTCCCAGCACATAGAGGGGAGGAAATCAGTTCAGATGTAATTGATGGTGATAGGTCTATTGTTTTTGAAGAGGCAGAAAACCGCCTCCATGTGCAGAAGGCAATACTGGAGATGCTGATGGGGCAAAGACTTTAGAACGCAGATAAACGCAGATTTTACAGATTTACACAGATAAAAAATAAAAAAAGGTAACTTCTATCAGCGAAAATCCGTCAAATCAGCGTCATCAGCGTTCCATTATTCTTAATATGGAAAAAATTAAAAAGGTAGTTCTTGCTTATTCAGGTGGTTTAGATACATCGGTCATTTTGAAATGGCTCATTGAGACCTATCAATGTGAGGTTATCTGCTTTTCTGCAGACCTTGGTCAAGGGGAAGAGCTTGAACCAATAAGGGAAAAGGCAATAAAGACAGGGGCAAGTAAGATTTATATTGAAGATGTAAGAGAGGAATTTGTAAGGGATTTTATATTCCCTATTTTACGGGCAAATGCAATTTATGAGGGGCAGTACCTCCTTGGCACATCAATCGCAAGACCGCTTATTGCAAAGGAGCAGATAAGGGTTGCAGGCAGGGAGAAGGCGGATGCGGTAGCACATGGTGCAACAGGAAAAGGGAATGACCAGGTTCGGTTTGAAATGACATATATGGCACTTAACCCCCATATAAAGATTATCGCACCATGGAGGGAGTGGAATTTAAATTCAAGAGAGTCACTGGTTGAATATGCAAAAAAACATGGTATCCCTGTTCCTGTTACAAAGGCAAGACCTTACAGTTCTGACAGGAATCTTTTTCATATAAGTTTTGAGGGAGGGGTCATTGAAGACCCATGGAAAGAACCTCCTGAGAATATGTATGTATTAACTGTATCACCTGAAAAGGCACCCGATAAACCTGCCCATATAGAAATAGACTATAAAAATGGAAACCCGGTAGCAGTAAATGGAAAACAAATGGGTCCTGTAGATTTACTATCTCATCTAAATAAAATAGGCGGAAGGAACGGGATTGGGAGGGCTGATGCAATTGAGAACAGATTTGTTGGAATGAAGTCAAGGGGTGTATACGAGACACCTGGGGGGACGATACTTCACATTGCCCACAGGGCGGTTGAATCTATAACAATGGATAGAGAGGTAATGCAATTAAGAGACTCTCTTATTCCTAAATATTCCCAGCTTGTTTATAATGGATTCTGGTTTGCACCTGAGAGGGAAATGCTCCAGGCAGCAATTGATGAATCCCAAAAGAATGTTACCGGCAGGGTTAGATTAAAGCTGTATAAAGGTAATTGTAGGGTAACTGGAAGAAAATCAGAAAATTCCCTTTACAGGCAGGACTATGCCACATTTGAGGCAGAACAGGTCTATAGGCAGAAGGACGCAGAGGGGTTCATAAGGCTCAATGCCCTCAGGCTTAAAATAGGGGCTATGGTAAGAACAAGAGGCAAGAGGTAAGAGCATAGATGGACGAAGGACGAGAGACGAAGGACGAGGAACGAAAAGAAACAACAGCTTTCCTCGTCCCTCGTCTCTCGTATCTCCTGTTTTTTGCTTCTTGCCTCTATTTTTGTATAGTTTTTTCTTGACACAAATTAAAGATTTTTATAAAGTATTTCGGATTGTCTTTATTTCATGTTATGCCATTATTTATTAAGGAAAGGAGGTGATATAATTGAAAAAGTATTTTAGCATTTTATCTTTATTGGCATTTGCAGGTATTTTAATGAGCTATTCATTTGCATCAGCAGATGCTGCAAAGGGAGAGGAAATATTCAATAATGCTAAGGTTGGGAACTGCAAGACTTGTCACAACATAAACGATAAAAAGAAGGTAGGACCCGGTTTAAAGGGTGTTACTGACAGACAGCCAAAAGAGTGGCTACAGAAGTGGATTGCAGACCCGCAGGCAGTATGGGATACTAATGGTCCGGAGGTTCAGGACCTCAAGAAGAGGATGAATAAGGTTGATAAGCCGAAAACCGCCATGAAACCAGCAAGCAAGCTGGCACCTGAGCAGGTAACAGATGTAATTGATTATCTGGCGACACTTAAATAGTAGGTATACCGTGACACCGTAAGGGTGTCACGGTGTTTTTTTTTACAGTGGTAGATGCATAAAAAAGCATTTTATCATTTTATATCTATTAAATAATAATATTTTTTAAAAGCAGGAACAATCCAAAAACTGTAATCAATACAGCACTTGTTATTCTTGCCTTTCTGCTGGAAATTCCTTCTATATAATATTTGAATAAGTTGGATGCCTTTATAAATAATATCCCCATCCCTATTAATACAGCACCAAGCCCGAGACTGAATATAGTGACGAGTAGAAATCCATCTGCTGGCCTTCCACCTGCAATAGTGGCTGAGAGGACAGCTAAGGCAGCAGGGCAGGGGACTATCCCGCCTGATACCCCAATCGTTATTAGTCCTATTACACCCTTTTGTCTTTTATGATGATGTTCTTCATTATGTATATGGTTACCCCTTAATACTGATATTAACATCCAGATTCCCACTATTATAACCAGTATACCCGCCATAATTTCCATAACCCGCTCAGCGGTTTCGTGCATAAATATGCCGGATGATATACTGGTTAGGATGCCAAGAATAAGGATACTAAAGGTATGGGTAAGGGTTGCAACAGTTCCAAGTATAATTGCATCAATAATCCTTCCTTTAGAACTGATTAAATAGGTCATGAGCAGCATCTTTCCATGGCCAGGTTCCAATGCGTGAAAAGCACCTAACAAGAACGCAGAAGATATGTAAAGTAAAGAATCCATAAATAAAAAAAATAATCAATAACCGAGCAATTTATGTTTGATTTTTGGTTATTCGTTCGCACATATTATAACCTTTTCTCCCTTTTTTATCCCCAATTCCCTGCTGGTATTCCTGTTTTTTATAAATATCTCCAATAATCCCCAGCTATTGAATATAGAGGAAGGTTTTAAATCTTCAGCATCAGAATAAGATTTATAGATGTGAGCTATTTTAAGGCCTTTAATTCTTATACTGAAATTTTTACTTTTATTATTTTACCAGTAACCGCATCAGCCGATAAGTCAGTTATTCTGATATTTATAAGTTTGTTCATCAATTTATCTTCGCCTTCTAATATGACAGAAATATAGTTATCCGTATATCCCTTCAGCATGCCTGTTTCTCTGTCCCTTGTATTTTCAATAAGTACCCTGCATATCTTTCCAATGGAATTCCTTCTGAAAATATCAGATTTCCACCTTCCCAGATTTTTTATGATTGAGTTTCTCTTTTTTTTAACAGACTCAGGAAGGTGCCCATTATAACCGTATGCATCTGTTCCTGCTCTGGGGGAGTGAGTGAATACATGGAGATAACTAAAAGGGAGTTCATTTATAAGTTTGTATGTGTTGTTGAATCTTATTTCATCTTCACCGGGAAATCCTACCATCACATCTGCACCAATACCAATATCAGGCATCTCATCCTTTAACTTTATTATAAGATTTTTATAAAATTCTGAATTATAATTCCTTCTCATCTTCTTGAGTATATCATCATCACCACTCTGCAATGGTATATGGAGATGTCTGCATACCTTATCAGATTTTTTTATAACAGAGATGAGTCTATCAGTTATCTCTTTTGGGTTTATAGAGCTTAACCTTATTCTCTCTATGTCTTTCACATCTGTCAGCATTTCAATGAGGTCAGAGAGTTCAAGAGGAGGACGAATGTCGCTTCCGTAATTCCCCAGATTGACTCCTGTCAGGACAATTTCCTTATAACCTGCCTCTGTCAGCCTTTCTGCCTGTCTTAGAATTATTTCGGGCCTCTCACTTATACCCGGTCCCCTTGCAATAACAACAATGCAAAATGAACACCTCTGGTTACAACCTGTCTGAACCTTAAGATAGGCACTTGTCCTCCCTGAGAAGTTTGAGACTGTCAGGGAATTAAACCCCTGTGTATTGCTGATATCTCTTACAATTATCTCTGGTTTACCAGTTTTTTTTATATTTAAATCTTTAATATGTTTCAGTATATTTAATTTATCTGTATTTCCCAGAATCATATCCACTCCTTCAATAGAGCCTATTTCATCAGGACTTATCTGGGAGTAACAGCCTGTCACAATAACAAATGCATCTCTGTTTTTTTTGATTGCCTTTCTGATGGTTTGTCTGCATTGATAATCACTCTTTTTTGTAACAGTACAGGTATTGATTACATATATATTCGCATGTGATGTAAATGGGACTATCTCAAAATCCCCCGACTTGAATAGTTCTTCCATCTCGGCAGTTTCAAATTGATTAAATCTGCATCCTATGGTTGTTAAAGCTACCTTCATTTAAATCCTCCCCTTTTACAATATGATAATCAATTCTAATTCCAAAGGCAATTTTTTGAATTCTTAAGCCCCTGTCCAAAATCCGATATGTTTTTCTATGTGAATTTGTGCCTGTCATTGACATTAATATCAGGGTCTTTTATACTTGCCAATGGAAGGGAGAATGTGATTCTAAAATTTTGCTAAGTGGAATTACTAAAAATATATTAATACTTGGTTTTGTCAGTTTTCTCACCGATGTAAGCAGTGAGATGATATATCCCCTCCTGCCGGTTTTTTTGACTACTGTTCTTGGTGCAGGACCGGCTTTCATAGGAATTATTGAAGGAATTGCAGAATCCACTGCCAGTATACTCAAACTCTTCTCTGGCTGGTTGTCTGATAAGGCTAAAAAAAGAAAATCCTTAATCCTTGCAGGATATTCCTTATCAACGATAAGCAGACCATTAGTTGCCATTGCATCTTCATGGCTTCATGTCCTCTTCATCAGGTTCTCCGATAGAGTTGGAAAGGGTATAAGGACAGCACCGAGGGATGCCCTTATTGCTGATTCAGTCCATCCTTCTGTTTGGGGGAAGGCATTTGGGTTTCACAGGGCTATGGACCATGCAGGTGCTGTAATTGGTCCTCTGATAGCCTCTCTCCTGTTATATACCTTTACACATGATTACCGAACTATATTCTGGTTTGCAGCAATCCCGGGCATATTATCTGTTATCTTAATTATTTTCTTTGTCAGAGAAGTTACCCCGTTGAAAACTGATAGCCCTGCAGTATCTGGATTCAGTCCTTTTTACCATTCAGGGGGTGTTTTTGCCCCAGAGTTTAAACATTTTGTTATTATTATAGTTATTTTTACCCTCGGCAACTCCAGCGATGCCTTTTTGATTCTAAGGGCTATTGAACTTGGGGTGACATCAGAACAGATACCCCTGCTGTGGCTTACCCTTCACATTATTAAGATGATTAGCTCTACTCCCGGTGGTGCCATATCTGATAGATTTGACAGGAGGTATGTTATAATTTCAGGCTGGCTGGTATACAGTATTATATACTTTGCCTTTGCCTATGCCTCACAGATATATCATGTCTGGGTTCTGTTTGCATTTTATGGTATATACTTTGGACTTACTGAAGGGGCAGAGAGGGCATTGGTTTCCGATATTGTTTCACCTGAAAAAAGAGGAATAGCCTATGGATTGTATCATTTTGCAACAGGAATATCACTTCTGCCTGCAAGTGTCCTTATGGGATTTATATGGCAGTGGTTCGGTGTAAAGGCTGCATTTTCATTTGGTGCGATACTGGCTATAACATCATCTGTATTGTTCGTAATATTTATAAAGAAAAGGATTATAATGGAGAAATCAGATAACCCAACGGAGGTGATGAGCCATAGGAGCATTTGAGGTCAGAGAAGCGACAGATTTTTTCCTTGCGATAATTCCAATATTTGTGGCAATAGATGCAATAGCTATACTCCCGATTTTTCTGTCTATGACAGAAGGATTGATGGTTGATGAGAAGAAGGTTATTGTAAGACAATCCATAATTACTGCCTTTGTAATAAGCATATGCTTTCTTGCTGTGGGAAAATTTGTCTTTGGTGTCCTTGGTATAACTGTATCAGATTTTAAGATTGCCGGCGGGATAGTCCTTCTCGTGCTGGCAATCAGTGACCTCCTCTTTCCTGAAAAGAGAAGGAGGTTTGAAGGGTCGTCAATAGGTGTAGTTCCACTTGGGATGCCATTAATCGTAGGACCCGGTGTGCTGACAACCATAATAATTCTCGTAGATACCTATGGCTATTTCCCGACACTATTTTCTATTGTGATTAATTTGCTTATAGTCTGGATAGCCTTCAGCAAATCTGAGACTATAATAAACATACTCGGAGAGAATGGTGCAAAGGGTTCTGCAAAGGTTATGAGTATATTTCTTGCAGCAATTGCCGTGATGATGATAAGGAGAGGTATATTTGAATTAGTTAATAATTATTAACATCAAAGTTTCTATATATCCAGAAGTAAATGGTAAAAGGAAGACCCCCAGTGTTAGTCAGTGGCTAATTGGGTTTTAAAATAATGCATAAATAAATGGTGCCACAGCAGAGGTTTCGGTAAAAATAATAAGGAGTCCCATTAAAAGCAGCATTATTACAATCGGTGCAAGCCACCACTTCTTTCTCTCCTTCAAAAACTCCCAGAACTCAGCAAAAATCTTAAATTTTCCCATAAACACTTCCTCCCTCTAATATTTATACTGCAAAACTTTTTTTGAACAACTTTTTAATTTTTCTTTTGTTCCATAGTAAGATTTAAAATAGAGCAAAAGAAAAATTAACGGAAGCGAGAAAAAAGGTTTTGCAGTATACTCAAATCTAATCCAATTCAAACTCCTTCTTCCAGTCTGAATCCCCTTTTAAAGGTTTTTGCGATCTTTTATTCAGCAGGAAATTTCCCATTACCAGATAATCTATATTGGTTCTCATAAAACACATGTAAGCCTCTTCTGGCTTACATACTATAGGCTCCCCTCTCACATTAAAGGAGGTATTTATTATTACAGGAACACCTGTCAATTTATAATATTCATTAATCAAATCGTAAAAGATTGGATTGTCCTCACATCTCACAGTTTGAATTCTCGCCGAATAATCAACATGGGTAACAGCAGGAATTACCCTCTTATTTTCTTTGACTGGAGCTACGAGCAGCATATATGGAGATTCCAAATCCTCTTTAATATCAAAATATTCTGACGCCTTTTCTCTTAAAACTGAAGGTGCAAAAGGTCTGAATGCCTCCCTAAATTTTATCTTCCTATTCACCACATCCTTCATCTCAGGAAATCTGGCATCCCCAAGTATGCTTCTACTCCCCAGTGCCCTTGGACCAAACTCCATCCTCCCCTGAAACCAGCCAATAACATTCTTTTCTGCAATAAGTTGTGCAGTCTTTTGCACCAATCTATCATTTTCTAATTCTTCAAAGGGTATTTGATTATTTTTTAAAAAATCTCTAATACAATTATTGGAAAATGATGGACCTAAATAGGATGCCCTCATACTATCCTTTTTCCCATCCACCTTTCTCTCATTTCCAAGATACTGATACCATATAAACTGCGCCACACCGAGCGCACCCCCTGCATCCCCTGCTGCAGGCTGGACAAATATATTCTCAAAGGGGGTCTCTCTGATAATCCTGCCATTCGCCACACAGTTTAATGCCACACCACCTGCCAGACAGATATTTTTTAACCTTGTCTCTTTATAAAGCCTTTTTGCCATTCTTAACATTACTTCCTCTGTAACAACCTGTGTGCTTCTGGCAATATCGAGGTATTTCTGCTCCATCTTTGTCTCAGCTTTTCTTGGCGGCATGCCAAAGAGTCTGTTAAACCTTGCATTTGTCATTTTCAGGTTATCAAGATACCCAAAATATTTCATATTAAGTTTGAATGAGCCATCCTCTTTTAAATCTATCAACTCGTTCATTATCAAATCTACATATTTAGGCTCTCCATAGGGGGCTGCACCCATGAGCTTGTATTCTCCTCTGTTGACCTTAAATCCGCAGTAATATGTAAAGGCACTGTATAAAAGACCGAGGGAATGAGGAAATTTTATTTCGTAGATTATATCTATTTTATTCTCTCTTCCGATTCCCATACTGGTGGTTGTCCACTCTCCCACACCATCTGCAGTAAGTATGGCAGCATTTTCAAAGGGTGATGGGAAAAAGGCACTGGCTGTATGGGATTCATGATGCTCTGCAAATATAATTTCACCGCTACAACCTAACTCTTTTTTAATAAGATCCGGAATCCAGAGTTTCTGATGGAGCCACATGGGTATTGCCTGAATAAAAGACTGTATACCCATAGGTGCTACGGAGAGATAAGTTTCAAGTATCCTCTCAAACTTCACAAAGGGCTTATCATAGAATCCGACAAAATCAATATCATTAACCCCTATACCAGCCTCTGAAAGACAATACTTTATTGCATTTTGAGGAAAGTGAAAGTCATGCTTCTTTCTTGTAAATCTCTCCTCCTGAGCAGCAGCAATAATCTCCCCGCCTCTCATAAGACAGGCTGCTGAATCATGATAATAACAGGAAATACCGAGGATATACATAAAATCTATCCTTCAATCCCGGTTTCAATGACTGTTTGTCGTCCCTGGCAATTCCTCCGAGCTGTCCCTGGCCCAGCGGCGGTGTCTTTCAAGAGTTTGTTGGCCGCGAATGAAATACTCCATTGGGAGGGAGGTGAAGTGCCTGTCGTAGGCGGTTTGCTTGCGGTCCTGCCACCCATCTCTCAAGGAAACCCAGCCGTAGCGGGCCATTTCTTCGAGAATCGCATCGGCGACAAGTTGGTGTCCCTCAATGGAGGGGTGGATGTGGTCAACCAGCCAGTCGTCGCCGAGAATGCCTCCGGGAGATTTGGCTTCCAGCAGCGTGTGCATATCAACCAGTGGCACTCCAGTTTCGCGAGCAACACGGAACAGCTTTTCTTCGAGCGGCTGGATCACCCGCAGCGGGCAGATGTCATGTTCGCGAGCCATCAGGAAGGCACTGCGTGCTCTTTTTACATCATGCAGACCATCGTAACACTTGCCGAGTTCATACCAAGTCAAAGCGTACTCGCCATCGATCTTTACTGCCTGTTCCAGTAATTCGGCGGCATGGCGAAGGTCGGTTCGATACAATGAACGTGCCTCTTTGATGAGCGAATCGAACCGATGCAAATCATCTTCGGACAATCTGGCAGCGTGCTCTGATTTAAACGACGGGGAGTCTCGCAGGTTGGATGATTCGTGGACCAGCAATACGGGAATACCAGCATTTCTTGCTATCCTGACAAGCCGCCGCAGATTGTGCTCAAAATGGGCTACAACTCCATCGCGCCACTTTACATCGCGGTGATAAAGGTCCATTCCACCGCGAAAGTCCAACCGTGCCGTGACTTCCGCATTGAGGATGGGTCGCCTGTCATCTTTGCCCCCTCCCTGCCGCATCAGCTTCCGCACTGCGATGCGCAGCAATGTGAAGGTGCGAAATCGTCCCAACGTCTGTTCCATAGCTACAACTACAGCAGGGGTATGCTTGATGTGGTCGTATGTCCTGTCCTCCAAGAACTCATTGTGCCCGGTGGTGATGATGAACAGGTCAGGTTGATAATTTAGGGTTTCTTGCAAAATGGGTATCAGCCGGTAGCTTGCGTAGGAGATGCCACCGCAGTTTATCACATCCCAGTCCCGTTCCGGTTCGGCTGCTCGCAGCCCCAGTTCGAGCCAGGTAGTGAATGATGTTTTATTTCCGTAGGGTTCCCCTGCAACCGTTGAACCGCCGAGAACAAACACGCGAAATGTATTCGTCCCCTTTTTTGATGGAAACATTTCCGGATAAAAAAACCACAGCCGGGACTTGGAGATGAAATATGTGTCCCCCCTGTCATTCAGCACAAACAGTGGATAAATCTTGCTGAACCCTACAAAAGGATCGTCGAAATCCGTTGGCCGTCCCCAATCGAAAATTATGCACACTCCCTCAGTAACCACGAACAAAGATAACCCCAACAGCACTGCCGAGAACCTGAACAGCAGACGCCGTGTTGGTGAGAGTGAGTGAACGGGTTGTGTTGCAGCCAGCGTAATCACGGATAATAGGAAATTGCCTTTCAAGATAATGTTACCCAGCTTAAAACTGTCTTTTATACAATTCTTTTTTGAATGGCTTTATCTCCTTCTTTTGCCAATAACTTTCTCTACCCTTCTCTATTTTTCTATCCAGCAGGTCTTTCCCAAAAATAATACTTATTATCCTAAAGAGTGTAAATATAACAAAATAGATTAAACTTAATAGTATTCTCGTATTAACCCAACCCAATGCCTTTGAAAAAAATATCCAGCAACTGTAAATCTTTTTAAAAAGACCTCTCATCTTAAAATCCTCTATCCACAATCGGGTTTGCGGGCAACTACAATCCTAATAGTCATTGGCAAGGCAATTTCATTTCCCTTCTGGTATTTATCTACAGCACTTTTTATCTCGTTTTTTGCATCGTTTTTTTGCGTGGATGAAAGTTTAGCAAAGAGTGGTTGAAGCGGTGCTGCCATCTCCATCAGGCTTTCAAAATATTCATCAGATGAGTCAAAAAAAGACTCTCCTCTTACATCTTCATCTGCAATCTTTGTAAGTCCTGATTTGGCGGCTATTCCCAAAAGGTCTCCTTCTCTGGCAAGACGGAAAATGCCCGGCTGGTCAGGGGCAGGCACAGGAATCTCAACAAACTTTTTGATGACATCCATCGGTATTCGGATATATGGGTTTTTATCAGGCGATGACCAGACAGCAGCCGCAAAATAACCTCCAGGTTTCAACACACGGCTGATTTCGCTGACGGTAAGAGGTATCTCGGGGAGGAACATAAGGCAGAATCGGCTGATGACAGAGTCAAAGGAAGCAGTCTCAAAGGGGAGGGTGGTTGCGTCCTCTGCACGAAACTCCACATTTGAAAGCCCCAGCGCATTAGCCTTGCGCCGTGCAACCGTTAGCATCTCCTCCGATAGGTCAAGACCTACCACAGACCCCTGACCTTCTACAGCCTGTGCGGCAAGGATTGCAGGATAACCAGTGCCACAGCCTAAATCCAAAACACGATATCCCGGACGCAGCCGTGCATCTGCAATGAGACGATGATTTACAAAGGACATATTTCGGCTTAGTTTCTCATCCCATTTCTCCCATGCAGGTGCAACCCGGTTCCAGTCCTGCCGCTGTATTTCAATAAACTGCTTTTTGTCCATTTTGTTTTTTTAATTATATACCCGCAGATTTCGCAGATTGCCGCAGATTAAAATGAAATATTTTTTAAAAAATCTGCGTAATCTATGGATAATTAAATTTTTATTTTTTTTTCTGTGTTTCCGTGTCTCTGTTTAAAATCAGATTTTCTCTATTTTAGCATATTTTGCGGTTATTATCTCTTGAATTTTAAAAAATTCTGTTAGATAATCCTATCAAGCACAAAACTGGAGGTTAATATGCAAGATTTAATTATTATCGGAGGCGGGCCTGCAGGGCTTTCTGCTGCAATCTATGCCCTGAGGGCAAAAATGGATGTAATCCTCATTGAAAAACTTGGTATAGGTGGGCAGATAGCCTTGAGCGATGTTATTGAAAATTATCCAGGATACAGGAGTATCAGCGGTTCAGAACTTATGAGCAAATTTGAAAACCATGCCAAAGATTTCGGACTTAAAACTGAAATAGCTACAATAGAGCGTATTATTGATGCAGGTGATAGAAAAATAACAAAAACAGACTCAAAAGATTTTGAGTCAAAAGCAGTAATTATTGCCTCAGGCGCCCAGCCTAAAAAGCTTGGAATAAAGGGAGAAAATGAATTTACAGGCAGAGGTGTATCCTACTGTGCTACATGTGATGGGCTTTTTTTCAGCGGCAGGGATATTGTAGTTGTGGGAGGTGGGGATACAGCAGTAAAAGAGGCACTCTATCTTTCAAAAATTGTGAATAAAATATATCTTGTGCATCGGAGAGATAGACTCAGGGCAGAAAAGATTATGCAGGAAAAACTCCTCTCAAATCCAAAAGTAGAGTTTCTGTGGAATTCTGCGGTAGATGAGATTTCAGGCGGAGAGATGGGAGTAGAAAGGATTTCTGTTAGAAATATACAGACCAATAAAAAAAGTGAAGTAAAGGCAGAAGGGATTTTTGTCTTTGTAGGTATTACACCCGAGACAGGATTTATTGATGTCAAAAAAAATGAAGGTGGATTCATAATTACAAATGACAGGATGGAGACATCTATGAAGGGGGTTTTTGCTGCCGGGGATTGCCGTAATACCCCTTTAAGACAGGTTGCGACAGCAGTTGGAGATGGTGCAATTGCTGCTATATCTGCTGAAGAATATATCTCTCATCTGGAAGGGAAATCATATCCTACCAGAATGGTATAATGCGAATTAAGACATGAAACAATATATAATCCCCGTCTTCATCCCCTATTCAGGCTGTCCGCACCGATGCATCTTCTGCAATCAGAAAAAGATTGCTGGAGAGGTTGAAGGAGTAAACATTGAAACAATAAGAAAAACTGTTGACACATGGATTTCCCTATCAGCTATCAGCCATCAGCCTTCAGCTTTCAAAAATAGGCAGGTTGCCTTCTATGGAGGGTCTTTCACTGCCATCCCTCTTGAGAAACAGGAGGAAATTCTATCTTCCATATCTCATTATTTAAAGAATGGAGTAGTTGACAGCATAAGGCTTTCTACGAGACCGGACAGTATATCTGCTGGAAATCTTGCCCTTTTAAAAAGATATGGAGTAAAGACTATCGAGCTTGGTGTTCAATCAATGGATAATAGGGTTTTATCATTATCAGAAAGGGGGCATTCATCGGATGATGTGGGAAATACCGCCTCATTACTCAAGGCTCATAAATTTGAGGTTGGAATTCAGATTATGCCCGGACTACCAGGGGATACCTTTGAGAGTTCTATAAATACTGCTGATGAGGTTATAAAATTAAAACCTGATTTTGTGCGGATATATCCGGCAGTTGTTATAAAAGATACAGGACTGGCTGATTTATATCAAAAAGGGGCTTTTAAGCCTTTAACCCTTTATGATGCAATAGGAGTATGCAAAATCATGCTCATGAAGTTTGAGACTAATAATATCCCGGTAATCCGTATAGGACTCCAACCTACTCCATCCCTGATTGAAAAAGGCACTATTTTAGATGGACCATTTCATCCTGCATTAAGACAACTTGTAGAATCTGAAATAGCCTATGATTTGATGAAGTATATAATCGTCAACAATATAAAAAGAGATAGGGTCTCTTTTCTTACCTCACCAACTGAGCTTTCAAATTTTATAGGTCAAAAAAGGGTTAACATAAAAAGGCTTGAATCTGAATTTGCTGTGGGTATGGATATTATTGCAGATAATGAGCTTAAGCCAGGAGGAGTTATCTTTGACAATAGTTTTGAAAAAGTTTATATTAAGAGAAAAGATTTTTTAAAAAAATATACAGGGTATCACAATGCACTTACAGATAACTGAAATTTTTAAAAGTATTCAGGGGGAATCTACCATGGCAGGGGTTCCCTGTGTATTTATCCGTCTTGCAGGTTGCAACCTGAGATGTAGTTATTGCGATACGACATACGCATATGATGGCGGAGAGAGATTTTCCATAGATGAGGTGTTATCCGGGATAGAAGGGTATAGATGTCGGTTAGTAGAAATTACAGGCGGCGAACCGCTTCTTCAGGATGCAGTATATCCTCTGTTAAATGCCCTCCTCAAAAACGGCAAGGATGTATTAATTGAGACAAACGGAAGTATTAATATTGAAAGGGTCAAGGGTCAAGGGTCAAGGGTCAGGGTAATCATGGATGTAAAGTGCCCTGAAAGTGGTATGTCAGAGAAGATGAATTGGGAAAATCTGAATGTGCTGACCAGAAATGATGAAATAAAATTTGTTATATGCAATGAAGATGACTATGAGTGGTCAAAGGGGATAATAGAAAAATATTCCCTTGCTGATAGGTGTCCTGTCCTTATGTCTCCTGCTTATGATAGGCTGACTGCAGGGAAATTATCGGAATGGATACTGAAGGATAATTTTAATGTCCGTTTAAACCTTCAACTCCATAAATATATATGGTGTGCGGGAATGAAGGGAGTTTAGGTGCTTAAAGATATTCAGACTGAACTTGAATGTATAAGCATAAGGCTTGAGGTGCTGAATGAAGAGAGCAAGAGACTTTACAGGCTGCTGGAAAATTTTAAGGTGCCCACTTCAATGTCAAATGAAGAGATAAAAATAAAAATACTTGAAAGGCTTGAGAAGAGAAAATGTGAGATGAAAAAAGAGATTGAAGAATTGTCAGTCAGGATTAAGGGATTAAGTAATTCAGGTGACAGATGAAAGATGGTCTTTCGTCGGCATCCGAATACATTTGACAGAATAGAATTTACTATTGTGGATACAATAAAATCATTGATATCTGATAAATTCATCATCTTTTCAAAAAACACCTCATTCAGAGAGGCTGTGAGGATTATTGGTGAGGGTAACAGCAAATGCGCAGTAATAGTGGAAGGAAAGATACCTGTAGGTATAATAAGCGAAAGGGATATTATAAGGATATTATCCGGAGATATTGATATAGCCAACCTGACGGTTGGAGATACTATAACTGAACCTGTTCATACGATACATGATGATGTCGCCATTTCCGATGCTATTAAAATTATAAAAGATAAGGATGTTAGCTGTCTCGTGGTTGTTAACTTAAACGATGAAATATCAGGGCTGATAACAGAAATTGATGTTATAAGGGGTTATACTGAAAATTTGGAAAAATTAGTGAAAAAAAACAGGATGGCTTTTGATAACCTTCCGGAAGGTGTATGTGAATACGATATGGAAAAAAGTATTATTGCATGGATAAATAAGGCAGGTGCCGGGATGTTTGGTTATGAATCTCCGGAAGATATGATAGGTAAGGATATGACAGATACCTTTGTGGATATAGATGACAAAAAAAAATTGATGGATATTCTTTACAAAGAAGGTGCAGCAAGAAATTTTGTATTCAGGGCAAAGAAAATTGACAATTCTATTTTTTATCTTGAGGGGACATACAATTTAAGGAAGGATGAATCAGAAGAAAAACACAAAATTGAGGGTATAATAAGAGATGTTACAAACAGAAAGGTAGATGAATACAGAGCAGTGAATAAGGAGAGATTGGAGGCGATGCTTCAGGTTGTAAGGACTGCCAGACACGAGATAAATAATCCGCTGACCGGGATATTGGGTAATATAGAACTACTAATGGATAAGGGCAGCAAGCTCAGTAAAAACGCCCAGAAGAAACTAAAGGTTATCTATGAGCAGTCTATGAGAATAAAGGATATTGTTCAGAATATGTCCACCATCTCAAGGGCTATAGAAAGAGAAAATACAAACAAAATAAATATAAAAATGATTGACCTCGAAAAATCAAAAAGAAAATAAGAAGTCCTCCTGCATATGCTAATGCAGATAAAAAGAGGGCAGCCTTAAATCCAAATGACAGTGCTATCAGGATTACGAGAACAGAACTTAGCACAGAGGAGCATCCATTTACACACCATGCCCAGGGTATAATTCTGCTGTTGTGCTTTTCTAAGAGTTTTATACCTGCCGGAAATGGCATCCCCATAAAGAATCCCAGAGGAAACAGGAGAATAAATGAGAGGGACTGCCGCCATGCAATTTTCCATTTACCAAAGGCGGGATTATTGAATATATCAGGTAAAAAAATGGCATATATAATTATCATGCTGCATAGTATTAAGAGCATGATATTTATTATCCATTTCTCTTCTTGCCATAATTTGCCAGAAAGATAACTTCCCATACCTGAAGAGACTAAAAGCGTGAATAAAACTGTAGATATAGAATAGACAGGATGCCCCAAAAAAAGTATGAACTTTTGTATCATGCTTATTTCTACAAACATAAAACCGATTCCTATCAGGAGAAAATAAAACAAAAAGAAAATATCTGTTAACCACCCCTTATCACCGCCTTTTTTTTCAGGGATTGGAGATTGCATGGTCTTAATGCCTTTAGAAAATAATAAAGGTAAAATTATAAATATGATGCTTACAATCAACGCCTGGATAAATACTACCGGAATTAGATATCCCCCTTCTAAAAAAGGCTGCCATTTCCTGCCAAATATATTGTAAGCCTCGCGGAATGTATCCCATTTAAAGAAGTGATAAAAGAAAGGTCTATTGTCAGTAACAGGTGTTATATCGAATACATAATCTTCAAAGAGTCTTTCTCTTTCAGAACTATTCATTATCTTTGATATCAGATTAAAATAGAGAGGTTCCTGAAATCTGTTGTATCTATTTGTCTCTTCCATGCCTATACCTGAATAATAGTCAATATCAAAGTGTCTGTCTCTGCAGAAATCCTTTATCCCGTTAATATCGGCACTATCCAGCCCGTTTCTCTTTATAATAATTGTAATTGTTCCCCATGTCCTGATAACTGCTATATGACTGTCAGGCGATTGGATTCCCATTTCCTCTAAGGCTTTTATGGCTGTACTGATGATTCGTAATTCATATCTCGGTGGAGGCAAAAGATAAAGTGTAATAGTCAGGACACCATTTTCATTCAGGTGTTTAATATAATCTTTAAAACCCTCAACCGTAAACCTGTAATCCTCAGTTAATCCGTATATCCCTGTTGATGATGCTGATAGAATATCTCCGGGCGTAATCTGGATGATGTCATATCTATTCTGTGATTGGCGTATGAAAGTCCTGGTATCACCAACTGCTACCCTTACATTTTTTCTGCTGTATATCCCTCCGGAAAAAGCCCCATAATCCTTTCTCACTGTATCAATAATGAGGGGATAAAATTCCACAGATTCAATCTGTCTTCCTCCGTGATAGATTGCCGAAAGTATTTCTAATCCACCCCGCGGGTCAAAAATAAGTATATCGTCAGTTTTTGTAAGGTAATAGGGGATTGCCGATGGAAGATAATCTGTAAAGAGGAGTTCCTTCTTATCTCCGTTGAATTTTGTAATTGAAGTAAGGGTGCCTCCGTCTATAGCAATTCCTATTTGTTCAGGCAACTCTCCCTGAAATTTAAGGCTTAAACCAGGGGCAAATTTAACTGCCCCGCTTTTTACCACATCTATTCTTGAAAAGGAATCCCATCTGGTTTTGACAATCTCTGCCTCGGGGTAGCGTAGTGAAACAGGAAGTCCTTTATAGGGGGAAATGGTAATCTCCATAAACGACGGGAAGAGAAAAATAATTGATAAGGGGATGGCAATGAGGAAAAATCTGTATGGGAAACCATACCTTTCCTTTGCGGTATAGAAAATAGCCGATGCAGATATACCTAATATTGATGCTATTGTAATTGTATTGGATACACCAAACAGAGAAGATATAAGTAGGGCAAGTATGCACCCGCTCCCTGCACCCAGAAGGTCATAGAAATATATCCTGTGCACCCTCTCGCTCAATCGGGATATAGCTATTGAAATAGTCATACCTGAAAAGAAGAAAGGGATGGAGAGAAGGATATAATAGATGAATATATAGGCTATTTGTAATGGGTCCCAGGCAATCTTTACAGGGTCAAAGGCTATTGTGTTAGTAATACTGTATGATAAAAGGGAAGATATGGCAAAAAAGATGGAGCAGTATGATAAAACAGTATAGATATCTTTTTTCAGAACAGATGGAAAGAGCATGAGAAAGGAACCACTTACACCATAGCCGAGGAGTGCCATGCTCACCACCATAAATGCAAAGTGATACCACTGGGCGATAGAAAAGACCCTCATTAATGAGATTTCAAATAAAAGAGTAGAAAGTGAAATCAGATATATTCCGATATATATAAAGGATGACCTGTTGAATAGATGTTTCATGCCAATGAAATTATACTACAGGGGCGGCAAGTTGGCGATTGACAATTAATATCCTATAATTGATAATTGAAAAAGATATGCCCAAACTTAAGATAATAGAAAAAAATTATCGTATCCTTTACCTATTATTTGCCCTTACCATTATATTCTTATTTAGAGGCTCCGTAAGTGCAGGTTATGAAAGGGTGAGATTCAGCGAGACAAGGATACTCATGGGGACGGTGGTGGAGGTGACCGTTATTTATAACAATGAAAGGTTTGCCAGAAAGGCTATTGGTGATGCCTTTATTGCAATGGAGAGGGTTGACAGACTGATGAGCAATTTTAAAGAAGATAGCGACATATCGAGGATAAACAGGGCAGCCGGAGCAGAAGAGGTAACGGTAGACAATGATGTCATAGAGGTTATTAAAAAATCTCTATATTACAGTGAGATATCTGATGGTGCCTTTGATGTAACCATTGGAAGGGTGGAAGAACTGTATGATTTTGAAACTGGAGGTAAAATTCCTGAAACGGATAAATTTGTTGACTCTATAAAAGGTGTTGGATATAAAAACATCTCGGTAAATGGAAATACAGTATCCCTTCTGAAAAAGGGTATAAAATTAGACCTTGGGGGGATTGCAAAGGGATATGCAATAGATAAAGGAATTGAAGCGGTTAATAAAAATGGAATAGATGATGTTTTAATTAATGCAGGTGGTGATATAAGGGCAATTGGTGAGAGTGAAAATGGTCAATGGAAAATAGGTGTTTTGCATCCAAGAGAAAAGGATAAACTTATGGATACCATTTTATTAAAAAATCTCTCTGTGGCAACATCGGGTGATTATAGAAAGTATTTTATCTCTGGTGGAAAGAGATACCACCATATATTAGACCCGGTTACAGGATTGCCTGTGGAGGGGGTTCAGAGCGTAACAATAATTGCATCACTTGCAGTTGATGCAGATGCCCTTGCGACTGCGGTATTTGTTATGAGGAAGAAAAAGGGTATGGCATTGATTGAGAGATTAAAGGATGTAGAAGGGATTATAGTGGATTCAAATGGGGTTATAAGTTATTCATCAGGGGTGAAGAAACATTTAATGAATTCACACTAAAAAATGACATTTTTCAGTATCAGTTAATGAATTAAAATTTATTGGTGCCGGAGGAGGGGGTCGAACCCTCACGAGGTTGCCCTCACGGGATTTTGAGTCCCGCGCGTCTTCCAGTTCCACCACTCCGGCCATAAAAAAATAACTACTAATTTACACGAATAGGCACGAAATAAAATAATTCTAATAAAAGATTTTAGTGGAAATTTGTGTTCATTCGTGGCTAAATTTATAATCTTTAAGATAATTTAAAAACATTGTATTGTCAAGGATTAGAACGGGAGGATTGATGCAGATATTGTTAGTAGATTTGAAGAGGCAATATTCAGCAATTGAAAAAGAGATAGACCGTGCCATTAAAAGGGTACTTGCAAGCGGTCAGTTTATACTTGGCAATGAGGTATCATCTTTAGAAAAAGAGATTGCCGAGTATACAGGGGTTAAACATGCAGTAGGGGTCGCATCAGGGACGGATGCACTTCATCTGTCATTACTTGCCATTGGCATTGGTAATGGGGATGAGGTTATCACCACCCCCTTCACCTTTATAGCCACTACAGAGGCTATTACATACTGTGGGGCAACACCTGTTTTTGCAGATATAGATATCAACACCTACAACATAGACCCGGCAAAGATTGAAGGGAAGATAACAAAAAAGACAAAGGCTATAATCCCTGTTCATATGTATGGACGTTCTGCCGATATGGGTAAAATTTTAAAGGTTGCAAGAAATTATAACCTAAAGGTTGTTGAGGATGCGGCACAGTCATTTGGCACAGAATATAACGGTAAAAAGATTGGAAGTATAGGGGACATCGGGGCATTCAGTTTTTTTCCGTCAAAAAATCTCGGGGCATATGGAGACGGTGGTATGATTGTGACAAATAACGATGTTATTGCCGATAAGGTAAGGATGCTCAGGCATCACGGCAGCAGCCAGAAATATTTTCATAAGTTTATTGGCTATAACAGCAGGCTGGATGAAATTCAGGCTGCAATCTTGAGGATAAAACTAAAGATGATTGATGGGTGGAATGAAAAGAGGAGAAAAAACGCACTGCTTTATAATAAACTCTTAAAAGGGCTTCCTGTCCGATTACCGGATGGTAAAGGGAGAGACCATATCTACCATGCCTATACAGTGAGGATGAAAAATAGGGATAAATGCAGCAGATTTCTCTCGGAAAATGGTGTATCCTCAGCCGTTTATTATCCTGTCCCGCTTCCTGCCCAGGAGGCATATAGACATCTGGGGTATTCAGAATCGGAGTTTCCTGACAGTTATAAAGCATCAAGAGAAGTTATATCACTGCCTATGTTCCCCGAATTAGAAATAGCTGAAATTGAGACGATATGCAGTCTGCTGAAAAAATTTTTCTTGCTTTAATTTTATAAAACAGATATATTAAAAACCTGAAAGGAGGTTTTTACAATGAAAGTAAAACCATTAGGAGACAGAGTATTGGTAAAACCCTTGTCTGAGAAAGAGTTTGTAAAGGGGGGGATTATTATTCCTGATACTGCGAAGGAGAAGCCGTATGAAGGAGAGGTTGTTGCAGTAGGTAAGGGCAGGGTTTTAGAGGACGGGAGGATACAGCCCCTTGAGGTTAAAAAAGGGGATAAGGTAATATATACTAAGTATGGAGGGACAGAGGTAAAGATTGAGAGGGAGGAATATCTTTTAATGAGAGAAGATGATATTCTCGGGATTATAAGTTGATTTTTTTTAATACCGCAGAAAACCTTAAAAGGTTTTCTACAGTCTATTCAACATTAAGAAGGTAAACCGGTAAATTTTTTAGGAGGATAAAATGGCAAAACAGCTTTTATACAGTGAAGAGGCAAGGGCAAAAATCCTGCTTGGGGTTGATAAGCTTGCCAATGCAGTAAAGATAACCCTTGGTCCGAAGGGTCGTAATGTGGTCATTGACAAGAAGTTTGGTTCGCCAACTGTAACAAAGGATGGGGTTACTGTGGCAAAAGAGATTGAACTGGAGAACCCATTTGAAAATATGGGGGCGAGGATGGTAAATGAGGTGGCAAGTAAAACCAGTGATATAGCTGGTGACGGAACCACCACTGCCACTGTTCTGGCACAGGCTATATACAGAGAGGGGATAAAGAATGTTGCTGCCGGAGCAAATCCTATGGAGATAAAAAGGGGAATAGAAAGGGCTGTAGAGGTGGTGGTAGAGGAGATAAAGAAGCTGAGCAATCCCACAAAGGATAAAAAGGAGATATCTCAGGTAGGAACCATCTCCGCCAATAATGATAAGACCATCGGTGACCTGATTGCTGAGGCAATGGATAAGGTAGGGAAAGATGGTGTCATTACGGTTGAAGAGGCGAAGAGTATGGATACCTCTCTTGACATCGTTGAGGGTCTGCAGTTTGACAGGGGGTATCTGTCTCCCTATTTTGTTACAGATGCGGAGAGGATGGAAGTTGTCCTTGAAGACCCATATATACTTATTTATGAGAAGAAGATAAGTAATATGAAGGACATATTGCCTTTGCTGGAACAAATTGCAAGGATGGGGAAACCATTATTGATTATTGCTGAAGAGGTGGAGGGTGAGGCGTTGGCAACCCTTGTTGTAAATAAATTGAGAGGGACATTCTCCTGTGCAGCTGTTAAGGCACCTGGTTTTGGTGACAGGAGAAAGGAGATGCTTAAAGATATTGCCATACTGATAGGCGGTAACATGATATCAGAGGAACTCGGTATAAAGCTTGAGAGTGTTACGGTAAAAGATTTGGGACGGGCAAAGAGGGTAACAATAGACAAAGATAACACAACAATCGTTGAGGGGAAGGGAAAGCAATCTGAGATAGAAGGAAGGGTAAAGCAGATAAGAGCTCAGATTGAGGAGACTACCTCTGACTATGATAAAGAGAAGCTACAGGAGAGGCTTGCCAAGATAGTTGGTGGGGTTGCAGTAATCATGGTAGGGGCAGCTACTGAAACCGAGATGAAGGAAAAGAAGGCAAGGGTTGAGGATGCCCTTCATGCAACAAGGGCGGCTGTAGAGGAAGGTGTCGTTCCCGGAGGTGGTGTTGCATTTATAAGGGCAATACCGGCACTTGATAAACTTAAGCTTGAAGGCGATCAGAAGATTGGAGTCAATATAATAAAGAGGGCATTAGAGGAACCTTTGAGACAAATTGCAAATAATGCAGGTGCGGAGGGCTCTATTGTTGTGCAGAAGGTTAAAGATGGAAAAACCAATTTTGGATTTGATGCCAATTCAGAAAAATATGTAGATATGATTACCTCTGGCATAATAGACCCCGCCAAGGTGACACGTTCAGCCTTACAGAATGCCGCCAGTATATCAGCCCTTATGCTTACAACTGAGGTTGTTGTTACCGATATACCAGAAGAGGAGAAGACACCTCCAATGCCTCATGGAGGAGGAATGGGCGGAATGTATTAAGAAAATTAAGAGTTTGAGGGTCAGGGATTAGAGTATTTAAATATTTCACTCAGCTCCTTGACCCCTTGACCTTCTCTTATAGACAAGGGGGATAATAGAAACAATCAGGACGAGTATAAGTCCTATAACAAATTCCTTTGAGCCCCTGCCTTTAAGGATATCAAATATTGAACTTGAAAATACTACAAATGCTATAGCCCCCGGCAGCATAAAGATAAAGGAGGCTATAACATAATGGCTGAATCTGATTTTTGTAAGTCCAAAGGCATAATTTAAAAAATTAAAAGGGAAAAGCGGTATGAGCCTTGTAAAGGCGACTATCTTCCACCCCTGTTTCTCTACCTTCTCGTCAAGCTCCCTCAGTCTCCCCTCCTTGATAAAACCCTCCACCCATTCCCTACCCATATATCTTGCCACAAGAAATGCAATGGATGCCCCGATAGTTGCACCGATAATCACATATACAGTGCCACGGATTGGACCGAACAATACCCCTCCAATTACAGTAATCGGAATCGCTGGCAGCATAAGGCTTGGAGTGAGACTATAGATAGCGATATAAATAAGGGGTCCCCCGATCCCAAAACTATCTATCCACAGCCTCAATCTTTCCTGGTCAATATAATCGGTTAGATTAAATATCCGAATTAGAAAGAGGGATGTAATAACAAAGGCTATAAAAATTATGAACTTTACAGTTTTAGGATTGATTATCCAACACCTCTCTAATCTTCTTTAAGAATACAGTTACAACATTTCCTGAAAAATTGCAATAAAAAAATAAGTAATTTTCAGTCTGCAATATGATAGAAATCATAATTAAGCCTTTCTCTATTTTATATAATTAAATTAACTTAAAACCTATAAAAAGTGAGGAATAGATATGAGCAGACCAACTGAGATTTTATCTAATGACCACAAACTGGTTCTTACAAAATTAAATGTGATGGAACAAAGCATCAATGATATTAAGTCGCCGGGTGCAAAAAAGATACTTGCAGATTTAAAGGAGTTCTTTGAAAAGGATGTGAAACTTCATTTTGTCAAAGAAGAGGAGGCACTTTTTCCAGAGATTGAGAAATTTATACCAAGGGATGCTGGTCCGGTAGGCGTAATGTTGATGGAGCATGAAGACCTTTATAAATACGAAGGAAACTTTTTTAAAGGGGTTGCCCTGTGGCTAAAAGATGATAACAACATGGAAGCTATAAAACTTATAAAAGAAAACGGAAGGAGTTATATTAATCTTCTCAGGGAGCATATTTATAAAGAAGATAATATGCTGTTTATGATGGCTGATATGCATCTTGAGGATAGTCAGATAAACGAGATAATGAGGAAATTTGAGGAATTGGACAGGAAACACAATATCTAAATTTTATTTAGTCAATTGAAAGACTATTATATTTTCCCATAACCCAACCTGTAATAGTCTCCTTCTTGATACCCCGTCCTTCAGGGGGCGGGGTAATTCACTTATCACCCAAATCCCGCTTTAGCGGATTTTGGGCATCAATAATGTCTGTAATGATATTCGGCAGTATGCTAAAATATCAGCAGATTCTTCTTTTTCACCTTTACGATAATTAAGTCCAATAGGAATGATAAACATAAAGAACCTTACAAAATGCTACGGTAATATAACTGCTGTTTCAAGTCTGAATCTGCATATTGCTGCCGGGGAATGTTTTGGTTTTCTCGGTCCTAATGGTGCAGGTAAGACAACTACAATTAAACTCCTGTCAGGACTGCTTAAACCCAATGAGGGTGTTGTAGAGATAGGGGGGTATGATGTCCAGAAGGAACCGCGGAAAGTTAAGGGTATGATAGGATATATTCCTGATAAACCATTCATTTATGAAAAGCTTACAGGAGGAGAGTTTCTGAATTTTATTACAGACCTATATGGTGTGGATGGGGCATCTGTAAGCCAGAAGAGGGAGGAACTTCTCAATTTATTCGGCATCAAAGATTTTGAGCATGAACTGGTGGAGAGCTATTCCCACGGAATGAGGCAGAAGCTCGTAATTACTGCTGCCCTGATACATAATCCGAGGGTGATAATAATTGATGAACCTATGGTAGGACTTGACCCGAAGGGGATGAGGCAGGTCAAGGAGATTTTTAAGGAACTTACAAAGAACGGGATAACAATATTTATGTCCACCCATACGATGTCAATTGCTCAGGAGATGTGCCACAGGATAGGCATAATCAATAAGGGGCGACTTATTGCACTCGGGACAATGGATGAACTCCGTAAACAGGCAAAACTCTCCAGCGGGCTGGAGGATGTGTTTTTGCAGTTAACGAGTGAAAATCCTACTTTAATATATAACTCTTTTTCCTGATTTCCCTTTTTATCATCTTGTATAAGAGTTTTGGCAGGGATAGGTAAAATAACCTCAAATCGGATTTTGTAAAAAGTCCAGACTTATAAGTCTTTCTTATTATATTTCTTATCTTGCTGATGGTATAAAATCTAAATTTAATCTTATCCCGTATCCTCTTTAAGTCTTTCAGGCTGAACTGGTCGGAATAGACAGGTCCACCCTCCTCCTCATAATAATAGCCGGGTGTTTTATCAACCAATTCCTTCAGCGGTGAGTACTTTTCCACCCTCAATTTGTGAAAGCTTATTGAATCTAAGTTTAACTCCTTTGCAAAATCAGCAATATAAACCATCTCATCTTCTGTCTCCCCGATATTGCCGTATATGAAATAGCCGTGGATGTAGAAGTTATATCTGTTTAATACCTTAAATGCCTCCCTGACCTTCTGTTGCGTGAAGCCCTTCTGGAATTGTTTTAAAATTTTATCATGTGGGGATTCTACCCCGATTAAAAGCAGTTTGAAACCTGCCTTTTCAGCCTTTTCCAAAAGCCGGGGATATCTTGCAATCTCAATTCGTGTCTGGACAATAAATCTCTTTTTTATATTATTTTCTATTATAAGGTCACAAAGCTTTTCACTCCTTTTCGGGTTTGTAAAAAAATTGTCGTCACTAAAAAGCACTACATTGGCAGAGATGGTTTTCAATTCTTCTATTACCGATTCAAGCGACCTTTCCGTATATCCCCTTTTCTGTCCCAGTGGATTTAAGCTGAATGTGCAGAACTTGCATTTGTAAGGGCATCCCCTGGTAGTTAAAACTGTGTCAAAGGTCAGATTTGTAATCCTGCTGCCATGCAGCGAGAGATAATAGTTATTCTTTCTTAGACTTCTATCCGGAAAAGGGATAGTGTTGACATCGGGCAGAGGCCTGTTTCCATTATGAACTATTTTTCCGTTCTCTCTGTAGGAAATACCGGGAATATCTCTATAGGGGACACCATTAACTATATCTTTAATTGTCTCCTCACCTTCACCCCTTACAATAATATCAATAGTGGGGCATCTGTTAAAGAGATGCTCAACCTCCTCGGTAGCTTTATATCCTCCGACTACAATAGGTATATCGTCCGGCATCTGACAGATAAGCTCGCAAATCTCTTTGAAACTGAAATTCCACCTGATGCTGATACATAAAAGGTCAATCTCTTTTTTAACGAAGTCTTTTAGATTGTTTATATCCTGATATTCCTTTTCATACCTTAAATCCATGAGAGTTACTTTACCCACCAGACCTTTTATACTCGTTGCAATATATTCAAGTCCGGTAGGAGGGAAGAGTCCAACCGTGGAAGTAGAACTGCTATAGTAAGGATTTAAGGCAAGGGCATGATTGTATTTCACAAAAACAGATTATCATTAATTGAGGCTTGAAGGCAAGGTAAAGATTAAGGTTTTAAAATTTATACAAGGCTTTCATGTAATTTCATAGCTGATTTTTCACTTATACGCAAGACCTCTGACAGTTCTTTAACTGATGCCTCACGAATTCTCTTGAGACTGCCAAAATGTTTGAGGAGTACCCTCTTTCTCTTATCGCCTATACCACGAATTTCATCAAGCTCAGAACCTTTCCCCTCTCTGCCCCGTAATTTTCTGTGATAGGCAATTGCAAAGCGGTGTGCCTCATCCCTTATCCTTTGAATCAGGTGTCTCCCCGGTGAATCAAGGGGCAAGGGGCAAGGGGCAAGAGGCAAGGGTGATATATGTTCCATGTTTAAACTTGTAACTTGTAACTTGTAACTTGTAACATATATTGTATCTGTTTCCGGGTTATTCCTGTCTTCTCCTTTCGCAATCCCTATTGTATCTACATTGTTTATAGAGAGGTCTTTTAATACACCAATTAATGTATTGAGCTGTCCCTTCCCCCCGTCAACTATTATTAAATCAGGCAAAACGCTGGTGACTGGTGACTCGTGACTGGTGCCTGTCTTTATACTGTATCTCCTCAAGATTATCTCCCTCATCATTCCATAATCGTCTATACCTGTTACGGTTTTTATCCTGAACCTTTTATATTCGTCCTTCACAGATTCACCATTTATAAATACAACCACAGAACCTACCGCAGACATACCCATTATATTTGAAATATCAAATGCCTCAATCCTTAATGGTAATTTACTTAAATCCAGCCTCGTCTTTAAATCTTTTAGTGCAGTCCTTCTTAAATCTGCTGAATCAAGGCTTATTTTAAGAGAGATTGCTGCATTTTCCTTTGCCATGTGAATAAGCTCTCTCTTTCTTCCCCTGTAAGGAACGACTATCTCAACCCTTCCGCCTCTTTTTTCAGAAAGCCACATCTTTATAGTTTCAATTTCTTCTATCTCTTTTTCTGCGATAATCTCTTCAGGTATAAATACATCCCCGTTGTAATACTGTCTTATAAAAGATGAAAGGATTTCAGCATCATCTATTTCATCAACCTGATTTAATATAAAGTTTTTATCGCCAATAATCTTTCCGCTTCTTATGAAAAATACCTGGATATTTGCCTTACTGCTGTTTCTGTAAATGGCTATGACATCCTGGTCCTCCAGGCTTGTGGATATAATATTCTGTTTCTCCATTGTCCTTTCTATTGCTGAAAGCTGGTCTCTTGTCCTCGCTGCCTCTTCAAATCTCAGATTTTCTGATGACTCATCCATTTTTTTCTTCAGGTTATTCAGGAGTTCATCATTTCTCCCTTTAAGGAAGAGGATAACATCTCTGACTATTCTTTCGTAATTTTCTTTTTTCACATATCCCGCACATGGTGCAAGACATCTTTCCATCTGGTAGTTAAGACATGGACGTCTCTTTGGCTTACCATCAAGTGGGTCTCTGCTTTGGCGCAGTTGGAATATCCTGTGTATTAGTTTTAAGGTCTTACGGAGGGACTTTGCAGATGTATAGGGACCAAAGTAAATGCCCTTATTTTTCTTAACCCTTCGGCCAATGGAAAGATATGGATACATCTCCTCTGTTGCAAGCCTTAAGTATGGATAGTGTTTGTCATCCCTTAAGATTACATTATATTTAGGCTTGTGCTTTTTTACTAAATTGCTTTCTAATATCAATGCCTCAACTTCATTCTCAGTAACAACATAATCCACATCCACAATTAGAGAGACCATGCTTTTTATCCGTGGAGACAGAGAGGCAGAATTTTGAAAATATGACCTTACCCTTGACCTTAAATTATTTGCCTTTCCGATGTAGAGGATAGACCCTCTATCATCCTTCATCAAATAAACCCCTGGCTTTACCGGGAGCTTTTCTAATATTTCTTTTAATTCCATTGGAATTGCCTTTTTTCTTTTCCTGCCTTCCCAAATTTCGTTTTAGACATTCAAACCCTTTTAAAATTGGAATTTGGGTGTCTTCATGTGTATTGGCATTGAAAATATTTTAGCATATTCTTTTATTGATAGCCCTCTTAATTTTCTAAGCCTCTTAATCCTGTTACCAGGCAACTCTTTTGTTATTTTCATACGCTAATACAGAAAACACCATTGAAATACTTCTTTCCGTGCAGTAGATGTCTGCATATAAAGGATGGATTAATACTTTAACCCATGAAAAATTCTTGACAAAATTTTGGGATGTGGTATGTTTTACCCATGATTTGATTATCCAACCTTACACAAACAATGTAGTGCGAAGCTTTATCTTCGCCTCATAAGGAGAGTTGAACATGGCAAAAAGGAATCTTATCCCTGAATGCTTTAATCAGGGAATGGCACGAAGATTAGTCAGTCAGTCAGTTCTTTTCTAACTCATATTCTTCTCTCCCATCTTTTAGCCGTCTTTTAAGATTCCTTTCTATTCTCTCTATTTTTGCCATACTCTCATGTTCAGGTAGCGGAGATTCCCCTATTATAAGCAGCGGAAATACCGGCACCATAATTATTTCCTACAGAGTCCCTATCGGGGTCTATAAGGTAAGAGCAGCCATACTTGATA